>Ga0326513_10001188_pt1 | contig 21179 bp, 27 predicted proteins | sample 2_2465_0518_D_FD_203654 | JGI IMG/M metagenome (GOLD analysis project Ga0326513, IMG submission 203654) | Bovine rumen microbial communities from UC Davis, California, United States - 2_2465_0518 | ecosystem: Host-associated > Mammals > Digestive system > Stomach > Rumen | place: USA... | reverse complement strand
AGTTCTTTTACCTCTTTGGCTGGAATAGCGCCGCTGAACAAGGTCGCTGGGTTTACTCCTATGGTCTGCCAAAGCCTGCCATTGCGAAAATACTCTCTGACAACATTGTCATTCCGTTCATCCTGTGACGCTCCTGCTACCCAGGTATATAACGGCTTACCTGAATTGTCATGCCCTGTTAATACTCTGACTTTGGAATACGCCATTAGAATCTCTCCTTCCGGCGTATTTTGTATTTCGTCAATATGAAGGTTTTCAAGGTTCGCACTAGGGTGTCCCCTTGGTTCATATTGTACCACATTTTCTAGTATTAACTCAAGCGTTTTTCGCATGTCTTGTATCTCAGAATAAATTTTTTCATTATCCACTATCCAGATAATCCCGCATCCACCCACCCACTTTTCTAGTTAAGCATTTTTGCGATTTCTTCTATTTCAAGTTCTGTTTTCTTTTCGTCGGAAAGCATACTTTGCAGTTTCGCTTCCAGCTTATTGATGACGGTCTTGCGGTCTGAGATTTCTTTCTGCTTCAGAATCCCGGTTATGTCATACCGCCAATCCTCAAGATCGAATCCAGAGATGTCAGGATCAATCCCGAGTTCATCCGCTGATTTCAAAAGCGCGTTTACCGCAGTCAACACAATCTGTAGCTCTGAGACAGACAATGTTCTGAGGTTGATTTTGTTTCCGAGCAAATCAATAATGCACGTAGTAACCGGCTGGAATTTAGTCTTTTCGTTGAGTGCTTTCTTTTCTTCTTCAATCTTCTTTTTCAGATCAAGAATTTTCTGGTCGTTAGTCATGCTTATACTCCCATTTCTCCTGATAGAGTTTATCGTTTCTCAGGTATACTTGCAGCATCATAGGTTCAACTGCTTTGTACACTTCTTCGGCAGTTTTCTTCTTAGCGATTGGTGGTTCTGTTCTTTCATAATACCCTCGCCAGCTTTTGCGCATTTCATAAATCTTGTACTCATCACCATTATGATAAATTGTCACCGGCAAGCCATATTTCTGAGAATAGCATTTTGAGCCATATTCGCCCAAGTGCTTCTTAAATTCTTCAAATGTCGCCAGCCGGTACTTCTCTTTTTCTTTGGCTATAGGAGAATACTCGGTATGACGTTCCATCTGTTCAACCAAGTCTGCATAACCTTCATATGGCGTGTCACTAATCTGGCCTGTAACGATTTGCTTTAACTGCGTTCTCGTTTGCATGAACCACTGATCTTCACGCGAATATCCTTGACTATAAGCCCAATGCGCGAAAAAGTAATGTGCTTTTCCCGTCTTTTCACCATGCGAGTTGTAGTAATCGTGCTTTCCCATGTACACAATCTCGCCGTATTTAGACTTGTACAAGAATCCTGGGCGCAGATCAGAAGGTTTGATACATTCTGTTTCCAGCGGGTACAGCTTTTCAGCCGTTGAAACTCTGTCTTTGTATTCCTCGGAACATACAGGCACAAGAACAAGTTCGGTTCCATCCCAGCCATAGACGAATTCCCCTTCAAGCCCTTTTCCTCTGATTGAGTTAGCATGTTCAAGGATATACAGCAGGTTTGGCACAGAGATTTCAAACTCGAAACCGCGTGGGTCGTATACCCTGACGTATGTATCGCGCTGATCGAAGTGGTAGCAATAACCGCCAACCTTCTTATTCAGAACGAATCCTTCGGTCGGGTTGTTGTCGTATTCATCCGGTTCAATCTTCTCGTCGCGCCAACCACTCCATGATGGTTCTTTTCTGAGCTTACCATATCTGTCATAGTATATGACATAGGCCAGTCTACCAGTATAGGTATCACGCCTATTCTGGTAGCCGACCTTAATCTTCTCTGGAATGAAAATCATGCTTTATCATTCGGCATTTTGCCATCGTAGATTCGTCTGTGCATCTTTATCAGATCATTCGTTAAGGCATTCCAGGAATCTTCATATTCCTGTGCAGCCTTTTTGAGTTTGCTGATTTCCAACTCTTTGGCAGTTATGTATTCTCGAAGTCCTTGACAGAATGTTTCTAATTCATACAACTTATCTATCATGTTTTGGGCGAAATTATTTTCCATCGTGTTTCCTCATTGACCTCCATAATAGCGCCACAGTGATAGCAATACTTCTGTTCGCTGAGCAGGATTTCGCCGTCCCAGCTATCCGTCGCATACGGATGATTGCATTTCGTACACCGTCCGTTCGTCCAGCTTGCTTTACCATTATTCGGAGCCTGTTGCTTTAGCTTGGCAATCGCTTTCCCCGCGATCCTGCGCCATTCATCTGCGCTTTCTTTCAACAACTTGATATACTCTTTATCATTCTCGCCAGGCTTCCACTTAAAGTCATTCACTTGTATCGACATTATTCATCACGTCCTATGCAGGAGAAATCATATTGTCATCGACAATATACCTTTGCCCCAGATATTCAATTTCATATACGCCGCTGATCACATCATCAATGATTTCAACTTCCGTATTCTGCGGAATCGTTCTCTGATTCTCGCACTCAATCTCTTTTAATGTTATTGCTTTTCTCATGATCCTCGATTATCGTTTGCGGTTCACCGCCGGAATACTTCTTGCATCCGTCTATTTTGTATGGCATAACTTCTTTATCGGTGATGGAGCAGCGGAAACCCACTGCCCCTTCATCCCTTCCATTTTCAAGATACTTAGTCCTGATCATGTTTTTGCACCGAAAACAATTCTCAAGCCAAACATCTTTCTTCGGCCTAGGCATATTAACCTCTGTCCGTCAGCCGAGATTGCTCATAGAGTTTCTGCTGAAGCAGATAACCCTCAAGCATCCACAGCTTATCTCTGATCTTACCAATGCAATAGTCATAGCCGTCATCTTCCGAGTAGTTTTCGGGTGAAACACACGCAGAAGATTCAACCAGGACAAAACCGTTCGGAAGTTCTACGGTTACAATCGTGCATTTGTCGCACTTGGTTTCAACGTTAATCGCGCTGTGACTGAGCAGCCATTGGATATAGCTTTCAGAAACAGAATTGTTCGGCCTGACGGTGAAATACTTGTCAAGTTCATCTTCGGACATGCAACCGTAATGCTGGCCGTTGCCGAAAACAAACGTGATTACATTGCCCTCTACGTTGTCAACAATACAGCTTTCGCCGACATTCTTGAACATTCCCATCGGCCTTTTCAGAATAATCGTATCGCCCTTTTTAACCATTCTCATTCTCCTTATAAGGGGCTGTCATGGACAACCCCATTAATCACACTTCGACCAGGCGCAGTCTGTACATGAAATACAACCGCCTGAGTGAATCAGCTTACCTCCGCACACAGGACATTTCTCAGCGGTGTAATTTTCATCCGACTGTTTTTCGCGCTTTGGTTCTGGTTTCTTGACTTCGGCCTTGGCGGGAGTTTTCTCGTCGTCTGAAATCTCATCCTTCATTTCGCGGTACATCTCCATGAGCGCGTTTCCAATGGCTACAGGGCAGCAGCTTCCCTTGGATGTATCACGCTTCGTCGCAGAACGTACAGCGTATGACGGGCAGCTTCCAGAGCTCGAGAGCTGATCTACAATGGCTTCAATGCCTACACCGGCTCTTGCCGCCAAAGAAATCATTCTGGAGAGGCCAACCATGAAGTTGTTACATCCACCTGTACTGCCCTTGCTCAGATAGGTTTCCATGAGATCGCCAGTCTCAGGATCGAAGAAAGCGGTACAGTGCAGAGAGCCACAACCAGTGATCAGCTTACGCTTCTTGCCAATCAGATTGTCACTTGCTTCAAGGATGAAACCACGAGGAAGTTCTTCACCTTCTGGCTGTTTTTCTTCATGGCTTTCAGTAGTCAAGATACCAGCGCGTCTACATCCGTTTCTGAACACTGTAATGCCCTTTAGACCGTGAATAAATGCGTTGGTATAAATATCCTCAACATCTTCTACAGTGGCCTCAAATGGCAGATTAACGGTCGAAGAGATCGAAGCGTCAATGTACTTCTGCCAAGCCGCTTGCATCTTAATACGGTTAATCGGCTCGATGTCTGCGGAAGTGACAAAGTAGTCAGGGAGATCAGCGTCATCAGTAATACCATGAGAATCCATGTACTCTTTGACGATATGGGTATAGACCTTAAACTCTTTGTCTTTTCCGTAGAGACTTTCTGTCTTTCTGACGTAGTAATTTGCGAATATGGGTTCAACACCGCCTGAGCACATGACCATGGTTGACAGTGTACCTGTTGGGGCAATTGTTAACAACTGGCTGTTGTACAATCCATGTTCAGCGACATAGCGCTTATTATCGTCTGAAATATTCGCCTGATAGAATGCGGACTTGCACAGCTTATCATGGTCATATTTCGGGAAAGACTTGCCATTGATTGCAGCCAAGTTAGCAGAAGCGTAGATCGCAGAGTTCAGAATGCAGTAAGCAATGCTTGAACATACCTCGATGGATTCTTCACTTCCGTATTTCAGCCCCATCTTGATAAGCATGTCGGCAACGCCCATGACGCCAAGCCCGATCTGACGCCAGTCTCTAACGCTGTCTCTCTGTTCCTGCAAAGGATGGAGGGGCAATCCTTCGTCAAGGACTTCATTCAGCGCAACGGTGGCCTGAAATACATCTTCGCCCAGAGTTTCAAAATCAAAGTTGCCATTTTCGTCAACATATTCCGACAGGTTCATACTGCCGAGCAAACAGCTCCCCCCTGGCGGCAGCGGTTCTTCCTCAAGTGTTATCATAGCGGCTTTTTATCCGCTATATCTGGGGATTTCTCCCATACGCTTTTCGGCGATACGTCTGTCAATTCAGACCAGGACGGCATACATTTTCTTTGCTACAAACATCCACCATATACTTTGCAAAATCTTTCTTCCTGTATGAATTAATTACGCTATAGATCATACACCTGAAATCGTTAATCTGGTATTTGCTTCTTATGTATTCAATCATCTCAGCGTAAGTCGTTTCTATTTTGTTGAGTGGTCTACTCTTTGTTTAAGTGTCCTTGTCGTTTGCCCAATGTATACTTTGTTGTTTATGGTGTTTGTTGCTTTATAAATAATCGTAATAGTCACATCCCTTTATTTCTTTCGGGATGTTTGTAGCAAAGTCGGGCACTCTTGGACGGATTATATTTGTTCACCGCCTATGCTCTACACTGACTTACAGCCTTTCGCAATCCGTAAGTTTAGCACGGTATTCCCATATCTTCGACTTAGGGTTCACCGTTTTTGCCCGATGTTTAACGTGCGCCCAAGAATCAAATCAAGCACACGGATTTGTACCGGCATAGCTGAAATCATTAAATCCACTGAGCAAGTTCCAGCTATTTATTCTGTCCCAGAATAATACACCGGGTTCGCCCATATCCCAATTGCTTTCAGCAATCTTTCTGAACAGCTCTTTTGCCTTGACGGTTTTGTGGATTGTTTCGCCGGTTTCATTTCGCGTGAATTCCAGGTCATAATCCTTATCGTTCATTACGGCATCCATGAAATCAGACGTGATCTTGATTGAGATGTTGGCCTTAGTCACTCGGTCAAGGTCTTTCTTTATATCAATGAACTGCTCGATGTCGGGATGGTTTATATCCAACGAAATCATCAAAGCGCCGCGCCTGCCGTTCTGGCTGATTAATCCAGTAACCAACGAGTACAAATCCATGAACGACACAGCGCCAGAACTTTCTTTCGCAGCGTTCCTTACCTTCGCACCGTTAGGAGCCAGTTTAGACAGGTCAATGCCAATGCCGCCGCCATAAGAATAGGTTCTTGCCAGCTTCTTTGCACAATCGAAGATAGATTCAAGATTATCTTCGGGTGGTGTACAGACGTAACAGTTATGCGTCAGGATATTATTATCAAGCGTAAACGCATGTCTTTCCGGCTCGACTGCGCAATAAACTTCTCTGGTTTCATCAATGTCTATTACGCTATCCACGACCCAAGATTTTTGTGCGCCGGATTCAACGCTCATGAATCTATCGCGGTGTTTGGACAAGATGAAGAAATTCTCGTTCAGGTAATGCCGTTCAAGCGATAGTATATAGATAGTGCCAGGTTTGCCGGTTAAGTTGCTTACACGATCCTGACTTCTAATACTGCCGGTAGGCATCCCAAGGACGCAAAGCACGTTGCGGACATATTCAAGATTGTCCTTATTCGTCGAACAAATCACACACGCACCGCGCTCGTCAACGCTGCCATCTGCGGCAAAATATCCTGCAAGCCAGCCATACAAATATGACGGTGACTCATGAAGATCAGGATATGAATTGAAGAAGTATGGCACACCACACACAGTCATCACTTCGCCTGAATTACCAACTGTATCTGGCGTAAAGTACGGGAGCAATTCCTCTTTGCCCTTGCAGATATTGGTTCTAAGGCATCTCTTGTCTATGTGGTCGCCATCTCCAAAGTGGAAGCCATGCGCAACACCAAATGGTGACGGCTTATATGCCTTATAGCACTTCAGAACCGAATCGGCTAGCTTCATACCCGGCTGCAAATCAAGCGTTTTTACCTCGTCAAAGACGCCGTTTTTACCCTTGACAAGCCAGATATGATCGCCGGTTACATCAATGGTTTTCAGCGTTTTACCTTTATGTATGGACAGACGATAGACTTTTTGCTCTCCGAAACTTTGGACTGTAGCATTTCTCCACGCGCCATACGACAGTACATCAACAGATTGATTGACCAGCGAATCGAGGCGCTTGATTCCGTCTTTAGTAATAATCTGCGTTTCGCCCGTAAAGCAGTTACTATAGCTGATCTTCTTTCCTTCTTTTGCAAGGCCGCGATTAGCAAGAATACGACCGCCAAACAGGAAACGCTTCTTCCTGATTAGTTCTCTGATCTTTTCGTTACCGCCGCTCACCCTATCCAGCCATTCGTCGAAACTTTCATTTCCGTTTCTGTACTTCCGTTCCCAAATGGAAATACCTAATTCATTATCTTCACCAAGCCATTCTCTTACATCCATTCAATCACCTTTCTTATAACAACAGGTACTTCACTATGTAATCGCAAGCATCTTCAATAGTGGGTTCCACTCTGTGCATTGACAAGGCAATCCAAGGGTGTGTGCCACGTACACTTCCAATGCCGATCGCGTAGATATGTTTATTCCCGAACATGTTCATCGCGTCAACAAAGCTGAGTTCATAATGCGTTCCAATCGTTGACTCTATCCCGTTCAAGTCCACGACCACGATGTCGCAAGTTCTGAGCTGGTTCAGCTCCCACCTTTTGACTTCGGCTTCCGTATGATGATGATTATGTTCGTAGTTATAGAACATCGGAGGATGGAGGAAGGTGAGAGGTTTATCTGTCCTCTGTCGCAGTTCAACCTCGACCTTGTTCCTCCAATTCATTTGCTGGTCAAAGGTGAGACCACTCATCTTGCCAGCCGTATAAATCTTAGTCATTTGCACCCCAAACAATCTTTTCGAGTTCGCCGACTATTTCGTCTACAGATAACTTATATCCGTGGTTGTGGATGATCGCGCTGACTTCATTAGCAACGCCATCAAACTGTCCGACATCTGAAAGGTTTCTGCGGTAAGCCTCCTCAATGTCGTCTCCGCGTTCCAGCGACTTAATCAGCCTTGAACGCCTGTCAACATCCAAATACACCGAATCAGATACCAGGGCTCCATGACTGCGCATGAGTTCGCGCAAACCAGCAGGAGTAAGAACGGCGGCCACTTTGTCCAGCGGCCAGTTTACTCGGTCAAGCGATGTGCCATAGTACCATCCGCGATACATGTCGTATTCCACAAACTTGTTTTCTTCGACCATTTTCCCGAACTGATCTACCGAAATAAAGTTGTAGTCAACACCGTCTGCTTCACCTTCGCGCATTGGCCTGGTTGTAAATGTCACAACGCGCTTGTACTCTGGATGCTTCTTGCAAAATGCGTTTACCAGCGATGTCTTACCGCTGCCGGATTCACCAAGAACTACAATCAATGGCATTGCCTCCTATCGTAAATCTTCGAATTCACAATCAAGCACTTCGGCCATCTGGCCAACTGAAAAACTCTCTGTGAACAAGTCTTTGAGGTAATCAATGGCGCAGCTTTCACAATAGTCGCTGTCCTCAATGTGGTAGTCAGCAGGTTCACCGCAATTGTCGCATTCGATTACCTCAACCCTGAGTAGTGGACAACCACTACCCAAGGTGCAAGTTTCGCAGTCAACACATTCGTTTTCTATTCTTCTCACTGGGGTTTCACCACCATATTGTCGCGGTAATAAGCGCCGGAATAGAAGTATTCGTTGAACAGGTCATAACGCTTCTGGATGTCGGTCATCCAATTCTGATCGGCTTCCTTGTTTTCTTCGACCCACTTCTTGAACTTATGGAACCTGCCGCAAATCTTAAACTCAGGACAGCCCATACGATAGATGCAATTGGGGACAAGCACATCCGCTTCTTCCGGGTGCGTCTTGTGAAGTTCAATCTTGAAATCCTCTGCAAGCTCTCTGGCTTCATCAGTGGCCGCGCCGCAGAATCTCTTTCGCCAGGCGTCGATCAAGTTCTGCATGTTCGCGTAGCCATCGAAATTCACCAGAGCATCCTGCGGCTTCTTTCCGCGAGGAATACTGTCTTTCAGCCTGTCGTCGCGCTGAGTTGAAATGAACTTCTCAAACTTGTGGCGACTCCATTCAGTGGAAAGCCAATAGTAAATCCCGCGCCATGACCAGTCGAATTCCAGCAGCCGGATCGGTGAATGCTCAGAGATCAGCAGCTTCCGTTTGAATTCGCGCGTAGGTTCCTTTTCCGTGAAATCCTTGTTATCTGTCGTCCTACAGTGATTCTTGACGCGAGTCCAATCATCACTGAACCAGGTGAATATCGTCTTTGACATTACGGTTTATCTCCTGACTACATCTAGTATTATAGCACACTTCTTCGCATTTGTCAATGTTTTTCAGTACATTCTTGAAAACTTTCTTCGTTTTTCTTCAGAAGATTCCAGAGATCGTCAACGGTTTCCAGCTTGATTATCGAACCATCGCTGTCTACGACCTTGCCATCGCAGTATTCCTTGCCGCAGTCGAGTTCATAGACCCAATAGCTAATCCACTCTCCGTTGTCATTCGTCATTCTTCCGAGCAGATCAATCACGTTATCAACTAACGTCGGAAAAGTCAACTCGCAATCAAGACTCTGCTTAAATGCTTCCGCGCAGACATCCCACAGCTTATCCTCAAACCGGATAATCCTTTCGATGTCCTTCATGTGCTTCTTGAAAATCTCGTATTGTATATTCATCATATTGCCACCTTTTTGTACTCAGTAACCCAGCGTTCCAGTTGGTCGGGAATAGGCTCCCATTCGCCCTGTTCGTTCTTACGGTTCTTGTGCTTCATCGGCGATTTCACGATTCGGATAATATCGCCAATCTTCAACTTGTCTTTGTTGAACGCCCTCTTGTCGATTTTGCAATCAATGGTTGTGCCGTTTTTCAGCGAATACAGCTTTGCCTTGGGAGAGTATTTCGTTTCGAGGTCAACCACTACAGCAAGGCCACTATATTCTTCACCGGTAATATCGACATAGCCAAGGTTCTCTATCTGAGCTGCGATCTTCTGGCCTATAGTTCTCTTGGGAACCTTTAGCGTTTTGCAGTATTCTTTCAGGAAACCGCGCACGTTAACACCAGTAAACATCTTCTCTGTTTCCTTTTCGGCAAACGGTTTAATGAATTCCGCGCTGATTCCTTCTTCTTCAAGCGCCTGTTTCTTAAACTGCTTTCTCGCATAGTAGTTATCGAATACCTCTTTGCATTTAAGCAGATAATTCGTATCGCCAAATTCAGAAAAGAAGTCCAGTTCAATCAGAATTCGGATTTGCCGTGAATCCAAGTTGGTGTTTTCATCCAGATCATACAGCAAATCAATGAAGGTTTCATACTCATTATCCTTCAATGCGTTCAGCTCATTTGCGGTATCATCACCCATATAGCTGATTGACGCGATCCCCTTGTATATACTGTTATCTGCTCTCGACAATGAATACTGGCCGATTGAATGTCTGAACTTTATCGGTTTGAGTTCTATGCCGAATGAACTTAATTCATTGGTCAGTTTCAGTGTACGAACGCCATCGCCAGTATAATAGTTGAATGCCACCGTATAGTAATCCAGCGGATAATGAGATTTCAAATACGCACCATAGAGACTGTCATACGCATATGACAACGAATGACTGGCATTGAAACTGTAATGCGCTGCCTGTTCGACAACCGTCCATGTTTCAACAAAACCTTCATCGCGTCCAACGCGCTTTCTCCATCCATCAAGAAGTTTAGCTTTAAGTTCTTCTAGTTCCGGTTCTTTAAAGCGCTTCTTGGCCACCTTCTTTATTACATCATAACTACCCGTCTCAGGTATACCAAGCCAGATCAGATATTTCATCAACAATTCTTGGTAAATCATGCGATGATTACCGTCAGTCAATATCTCATCTAACTCTTTCACGCCTGTCGTGTAGTCTTTGCGATCAATAAAGTCTTGTAGCAAACTAGCGCACCCAGGTCGAATAATGGCTACGAATGCTGACATTTCTGCCACAGAATGCGGCTTATACTTCTTAACGAGTTCAGTGGCAAAGTCACTATCTGCCTGATTTATCGTACAAGTGAGACCATCCTCATAAATCTTGTATGTCTTATCATCAAGCAGTCCATCGAGTTCGCGTATTGTCGGGATCGGAATTCCAACAGAATTGCAGACATCACGAATGATAGCCCATACCGTCACGGTCAGATACCTTTATACCGTTCCTTTCGGAATACTTTAACTCTGCATTTGCAGACGGAGTAGACTATACCATGCACTTTATTAGTGCCGCCCATTATAGTCGTTGAAGGTTTCTTAAACAGCATTTTCGTTTAAGACTTCCCTGCTGATCTCCCATTATATCAACACTTAGGCTTTCACCATATGTCATCTCTTTACTTGTTTCTGCTTTCGCTCCTATTCCCAGGCAAAAGAGCTTTAGGGGGTTCCAGCAATTTAGAGCGTTTTCACCGCCATGTCACCATGACGGGCGACTATTTTGTTAATCGTTTTTGAGGTATTTGTACTTATCGCAATTATATCCATCAAGCAGACAGCAAGGTTTGCCCTTTGGCGTTCTAACGAGTCCAAGTTCTTTTCTCAACGGCTTGTCATACAAGCACATTGAACATGGACTTTCAGACACGCTTTCAACAACACCGATGAACCGCTTGCTTTCAGCTATTATGTCTTTCCACTTCTTGTTATCAGCATACCGTTCAAGATTCTTGGCAATGTCATCGTATTCAGAAATATCTAGACCGATTCCTTTGCAGTAAAGCCTAAACGCAGAAGCATCTTGCAGCGGTTTCCATGCAAGCATCCAAGCGCAGTTTTCAGCGCCAAGCAAGTCCTCAGTCGCCTTGATGAATGGTTCGCGGTCTGAAGTGTTAAGGTCAATCTTTTGTACCCTGAGTTTCCTCATATTTGAAAGGGAATAGACTATACCATCGTCGTTGATATTATCGTGGACGCCCATTGGTAGTCGTTGCGAGCTTTCCATGCCTTTGAGGTTTAGGACTGTCTCTCAGGATTGCCGAATCCTTTATATTTTTACCTTACCGTTGTGATTAGCAACGCCGCATTTTGCTTTCGCTAATGTTTGGTAATAAAGGCTCTAACGGGTTTCCCTGATATTCTGGGTTTTCTATTATCATCACTGACAATAGCGACATTTTATAGAATCAAACATATTCCCAATGATAGCCAGCAGCGGTAGTACCCTTTTTAATCGCTGCCGTAAACGATCCTGTGCTTTTCAAACCAAATCTTTCCTGTGCATATTTCATACAGTTAAAGATTTCTCCGGTTTCTATACACCTTATCTTTTTAGCGTTAGGGTTTGTTTCATCGTTATATAATGGATTCTGTTTCTGTTTTTCACGCAATTTTGCTTTCTGTTCATCAGACCATTTATGATTATAATTCGGGTTATTCTTACCACCCACAATAGATGAAATCTTACTTCTGAATTCCCGTGATTTATATGAGCCATTCGGATCGTTTCGTAAGGCTATCATCTTGTTTTTATAATCAACATCGTTCCACCTGGCTTTGACAGCGGTAGACATTTTCGCTTTTACATCGTCTGGAATTTCATAACCCGATGCTCCTTCACCGCCATCCGTCATATTATATCCATTCGGTATTTTGGTGTTGAAACACTTTATGAGTAGCGATTCCAAATATGTGGCATCGTCCTTGGACAATCCTTGGAATACTACTTCATGAAGAAAGTTGTTCCATCCGTATTTATTAATTGCGTTGCGAAAAACAGATTTATTGTATTTACATCCATTACCGCCCCAGCGCCTTTCTGGCTTCTGGCTAGTAATACCTACATACATTTTGCCATTTATCTTGTTTATATGTATGTAGATTGACCATACGTTTTCTTCCATAGTTGTTTATCGGGTAATGACCTCGAACCAAGTATACGTTCAACGGACATGAATCTAGTCGGAAACAGCGTTATTGGCGCTGCTATCCTGTCAATATCCGTCAAGCCAAGGATTTTTGTCACGTAGAAGCTGGGCGCGGAACCACGTCCTGTATTCGTCAGCTTCCCATTATACTTTTCTTGACCATTCTTCACGACGTTGTAGTCAATCAAGAAATAGTTTTCCATGTGAGTATCTTCAATGATTTTCGTTTCATATCGAATATCGTTCAGGTACTCATCCCACTTATCCTTCGGGATGTTCTTTCGTTCTTCTTTCCATCGCATGTTGATAATTTTCTTCAAATCATCTGCCGGATGTTCAGAAACGGAAGGTAGCTTGATGTCATCATTGATGATCGTGATTTTCTCACATTCATCAAAGATAAGCGTGTTGTCAAGCGCATCCTGAACCTGTTGCCTCGTGAGTATTCCTTGCTTCTTGTACCTGTCGAAGATGCAATCGGTGTCAGGGTAGTCAAGGATCATTCCTGTTTCTTCTTCATAGAACCTCTCTTTACCCTTCAGGAAAATATCACGATATTTGGAATCGCTCGGATATATGTAGTGGCTGTCATTCGCGTGAATGATTGGAATTTTCGCTTCTCTGGAAAACTGAATCAGCTCTTGATTGACCTGTTTCTGAGAATCCATGTTGTGCGGCTGGACTTCAAGGAAGAAATGCTTCCCAAATTTGCGATTTATGGCAAGCATCAATTCCCTGTCGTCCCATATGCCAGCTACACAGGCGCTCGTAATTATGAAATCGTCAGGATTCAGCGAGAATAACAGTTCGCGGTCAATCCTTGGTTTATAGTAAAAGCCCGTTGTGTGCGCTTCCGTCATAATGTTGTTGAGCTGCATTACGCCGGAATTGTTCATCGCAATAACGATTAGATGGCGATTACTCTTATCTTTCTCAAAGCGATTATCGACATAATAAGCCTCCATGCCATAAACCATTTTCAGGTCATACTTCATTGCATTTTCGATGCAGTCGAATATGTTTCCCGTCACACCATGATTTGTTGTGAACAAAGTGTTATGACCAAGTTCCACCGCGCGTTTTGCGTATTCCTCTGGCTTAACCACGACATCCATCGCCCAGGGATTTCCATAGTGATCGTGTTTATGGTAGTTATTATATCTCATACGTCTTTATCTCTTAGATATTTATTGTAGTCGCAGCTTCCCCGATAATCACACAGCTTATGGCAGTAAAAGAAGTCAACGGTTTCGCCAAATTCTTCTTCCTGTTCTATGTCGTGGATCGTATCTTCAAACCACTTCAGCGCGTTTTCATAGTCCTCCATTTTGAACGGTATGTAGACCATCTCGTTATCCGAAAAATGATTCCAGCAAATCACCTTTGGATAATCACCATACTGTTCATAGACGTATTTGCAATACAAGTACATCTGTTTTTCGTAAGACCTGAAACTCTTTTCGCTGGCTTTTAGCAGCATCCCCGTCTTTTTCGACAAAGGATATTTCGCGGATTTGTGGTCAATAATGATAATCTCGCCGGTCTGCTTATGCCTGATTAGAAGATCAATAAATCCAATAAACGGATAGCCGCCAATCTCAGTTTCAATCTTTCGTTCAACGCCAATCACATCAAAGTCGTTAAGCCAGCTAATGTCAAGTTCGGAAAAGTAATCCGCGCAAGCCTCAAGGTTCTTGTCCATTGTGCTCTGAGCTGTCGTATAGAAAACATTCTCGTCGTAATGGTCGAGGAAATACTGAACAGCATCTTCCGCTTTCAGTTCGCCCTTGAAAATCTTTTCGAGAATCGCGTGAACATATGAACCGAGTTCAGCATAATAGTTCCCTTCCGACAAATGCTCTGATTCATCCGCTTCTATGTACTTCAGATAGAATTGATATTTGCATTGCGCATATGCCGACAGCCTGGAATATGACCAGACCATCTTATCTATCAATTTTTTATAAGGGCTCAATATCAAACCACCTTCCTTCTTGATTCGAGCAGCCGCAGGAATGTCTCTTTGCCGCAATCAGCCGGAGAATTCTTGGCATTAGCGCCGCCCAGCAGTCCCTTCCTGTCCTCCAGAATGTAGACATTGGTAAACCTTCTCAATTTGTTGAGATTAGCACGGACATCCTTCTGCCAATAGTTCACATCGGAATCATACGCGAATACGACATTGGTTTTCAATTTCACCAGAAGCGTAATCTGTTCGTCCGTAAGCGTGTGCTTTTCGGCTGAAACGCAGTTGTCAAACCCCCAGTCAAACGCTTTCATGGACGACTTGATGGACTCGAATATGATTACCTCATTTTTCTCCCTGATCTGCGGCAGCGCCATGTCCAGAGATTGAAAGTAATCCATGACACCGACTTGGAAGTAGTTGATATACTTCGGGATGTGCAGCGCCTTGTAATTCTTATATCTGGTTCTCGCCTTGACATTTATCAAGCGGCCATCAATATCACGGACAGGATAGACAATTCGGTTGTTATAATCATCTATCCTGATATTGAATCTGTCGATTGCGTCCTGCGTTATACCTTCGTCGAGCCATTCTTGAACGGTGTTTTTCGTGTACTTCTCATATTCGCTTTCAGGAAGAATCCTGTGCTGAAAAGGCTCTTTCTTGTTTCTTGACCACGCTTTCAGCTTTTTGAGAAACTGAATTGTCTCGGATGTACACATCGTTGACAGATCGACGTTTGCAAGTTTAGCGGCCTTTTCAACCGCCTGGTCAAATCGCAGTCCCTCATAATCCATGAGAAAACCGATGATTCCACCACCACGTCCGCAGGAGAAGCAGTAATACATATTGGTTTCTGGATTTACGGACAGGGACGCAGTTTGATCGACGTGCATTGGACAGTGCGCGAAATACTCGCCGCCCTGCTTTTGTAGTTCCATCTGTGTCCCGACGTATTCAACAAGATCGACGTTCTGATTTATTTCGTTGAGCATATCTTCATCATAAGATTGCTGCATATGCTCCCCTCCAATCAGAAGAATGTCGTGTCCGCTTTATGCTGTACCGGCGCTTCCTGAATGGTCATGTTGTCGCCGCTGAAAATGAAGTCTATGTATTCATCCTCATCCACCATCTGTCTGCCAAGGCGGTTGACGTAGATTTTCGCAAAGGCATTTCCGCATTGTATACCATCCCTGACAATCGTTTCCTGATCTTTGAAATCCCAAATGATACCCACAGACAGATAACGATTGATCTTCATACTGTCTGCGACTTCACCCTGTCGGTTTAACTGACATGCCGCAAGGACAGGCAAATCAAGTTCACCAGCGATATTGTTCTTCAGGAAATCACACATCGCGCCGAGAAGGTTGTAGTTGTCGCTTGCGGAAGTGGCATTGCTCTTAATGTAATCGTAGACCACAAACCCAAGGTTGATCTTACGCTTCTGGATTTTGCAGATTGCATAGAGCCTTTCCATGGTCATGTTGGGATCATAGATATGGATAAATGGCTGTTCCTTCAACCAGTCGCGCCAACGTGCTATGTTATCTTCTTCTTCCAGCGAGTAATCACCGGATTTCAGTTTTCTCACGTCAACGCCGCTGAGATGGGACAGAAGTCTTTCGACATACAGCCTTGTCGGCATTTCGCTGTCAACGACCAGTGTAGCCACGCCGTTTTTGAGTTTATCGACAACTTCATTCATCAGGAATACAGACTTGCCGCGCTTGTATTTCGCCTGAATGACCACCAGTTCGCCGGGTTCATAGGTGAAATAATCGTTGAAGCTGTTATACTTCGACGGCAAACCATAGATACCGTCCGGTGTTCTGCGGTTGACAATCTCGTTCCATATAGAGTCGATTTCGCTGCCGAGCGTTCTGACATCCTCACTGAAGAAGTACCTCTCAGTCAGCTTGTCAAGATCGCGGTAAACATTGTTGTTCAGCTTTTCAAGGTCAACGTCGCTGGCGTAGCAGTCATTCTCGATTGATCCCAACGCTTTAATCATGTCGCGCTTGAACGACATGGCGACGACCCTGTTCACGAGAAGCCGGTATTCTTCAACCGTTCCTCTAGCAGTCTCCTTGTAGAGTTCAAGATAATCCTGAGTATCAGTCATGTTCTTGCTTTCAAGGATTTTGAATGTCGCCTTGTTATTCTTGATTTTGCTGAGAATGTTAAAGGCGTCGATGTTGATGATCCCTTCTTTGTACAGCTCACCTATCGCCCAATAGATCGCGCCGTTCTCCTGACCGTAGAAATAGCTGGATTTCAAATAATCAGAATACGCGATGAATTCAGGATGATAGATGAGCGTTCCAATAACACCGCTTTCTGCCTGAATATCAGATAGTTCGCTTATGTCCCTCATTTGTTACCACCTCCAAGAATATCTGCAAAACTGGTTACGCGCTTGGGCGTAGACACTGCCCTTGGAGGTGAAATCGTCTGTGGTTCTTTTACCTTGAACTGCTCGGTGTCAATCTTCGGTAGCTTCGACTTTTTGTAAGTGTCAAGTATGGCCTGATCGTTCACGTAATACTTCAGCCCAAACGGATGGTTCAGGTTCTTATGATGATCAATGATGTACTTCATTACGAAAATCAGATAATCCGTTTCAAAACCATCCGCGATAAACCCATTGAGGACTTTATTGAGCAAACTCCATGACACCGTTTTGTTGATGTATGTTGACCAGAGATTGCGGACTAACTGCAAATCCGCTTTCGCTTGAACCGTCTGCTTATTTGTGTTAGTCTTTGTAGCCATTGTTATTCTTCTTTCTCCAGCAGGTAAGTCGCTTCCAGATCAGCTTCATGGACAGCCAGCACAAAAGGATGTTTCTGGATTGCGGCGCTGAGACTGTTGTATTCTTCCTTTGGAAGCGTGAAACCCATGTGATAGAGGATTCCATAAATCTCAGCAGGCATAAGCCGGATAAAGCTCATAGCCATGATTACAGATTTCTCACCGTGTCCCATCGGGTTCTTATCTTCGATGGTGTAGCCAGGGACGGAAACCCAATCATAGCGGCCATTGCTATCCATCTTTGTGCCGGTTTCGCTGTAAACCTTCTTGTTCTTCATTTCCATCACATAGAAATTCGTCTTGCAAAGGTCATGAAGAAGCGCGGTGATAATAATATTCTCGTCAGTAACGCTGTTGAAGATTTCGCGCCAGGTCTCATCATTCTTCTTTGCGTCCAAGCACTGATAGACATTCAGGCTGTGTTCCAGCAAACCGCCAGCATGACAGCCATGATATTTCGTACTCGCAGGAGCCTCATAGAAGTCGGTTTTGCGAATGTACTCAATCAGTTTTTCAATGCCGGGGCGCTTAGTCGATCTAAGCAGCCCCTCAAACCTATTCACCAATTGCTCGTTCATTGGCTTCCTCCGTCTTTAAAATGGCAGTTCGTCATCCTCAGTCACGGGTTCACTAGGCATCTTCGCTTCGGGCTTCGGTGAAGTTGCTTTAGGCTTTGAAGATGTCACATTACTGCTGTCAGCCAGTTCAAAATCCCAGATCGTGATGTACTTCTCATTTGCCCTGTTACGAACAAACTGAGACAGTTCGTTATTGCCGGAAGCCGCATCCAGCAAACGCTTGTACTTTTCGGCATCCATGTAGGTCGTAATATCGGGGGAACCCTTCACCTGAATACTACGGCTGTGCGGATTGTTCCTGTCCATCTTCTCAGGCAGGCCAAGCCCTTCCACCTTCTTAGCCGCTTCACCGGCAAAGGTGACAAAGCCGGAAAACTGCTGCTTATATTCGCCGCTTACCTTGTCCTTGCGGCTAATGGTCATGTTCACAGAATAGATGTTGCCGTTCTTCTTGGCGCTCCAAATCTTTGCGTATGCGTTATCTCTCAGTCCCATGTCTCTCTACCTCCATTACTTACGAACGGCAAGCAACTGCCGCTTCAGCTTTTCGAGAATCTCGTTGTCCTCAATGTTCTTCGGATTACCCGTAATTTCATCATCCTCAAAGTGCGGATTTGCTTCCTTCTCTGCGGCCTTACAAATCTCAGCGACTTTGACCTTGGCAGCGTCGGAAAGCGCAACCTTCTTCTTCACGAGTTCGAGAATACTGTTCTGAAGTTCGACCTGCTTGCCGACTTCTTCAGGCAGTTCTTCGCCCAGATAAATATTGATTGCCAATCCGTGTTCGGCGATGGCCTTGACCAGACAGCGCTTCAAACTCTTATTGGCATCCACGCTTGTAATCTGATCGGCAGGAATGGACTTATTCTTGAAATCCATAATCGCCAGATGTTCAATGACTTCCAGACCTTCAATGGTAACACCGACTTCCACCCATCCGGTTCTGCCGTCATCGTGCCAGAAGCGCGTGTTGCCATATTCGTCTATGACCTGCTTGTAGATCGTATATGTAGACTCAGGGTAAACCTTCTTTACCTCTGTCCACGCAGCAGCCCAAGGCAGATAGCGCAGATTATTCTTTTCTTTGATTCGGTCAGAAACGTCAATCGCACTCAACGTGCCAAACACACTTTTCTTTTCAGCCATTTTGTCTCCTTTAATGCGCCGCTACATCAGCTTCATGCAGCAGCAAAACATCTTCAAATAGTTCTTTCCCCAGAATAAAGGCATCTCTTTCCTTCGCCTTTTCTGAATCCTTCCACGACATGTAGGGCCTCATGTGGTAGAAGATCAGATTGATGGCGTCCAGGGTATCATTCACAGGGTAATCCATGTCATGCAGGACAAAAGCCGCGACATAGGCTCCAACACATTCATGCTGATAGTAATGCGCGTTACCATCATCAACGCCCTTCTTGTTGATGTGCGTCTTTGTGTACAGCTTGCCGATGTCGTGGAGATAGGCGGCAGTTTGCAGCATCTTGTTGTCCGGCGCTTTCTCCTTGCAATACTCATAAACTTTCAGGCAGTGATCTCCAAGCGTCAGCGCATGGTTGTGGTTCTCCTGGTCAAACAGTTTAAGGTTCTCGTAGCTTGCATCATGGACATACTGTTTGCAGTCGTAACCTTCGCCCTGCGGAAACACAAACCAGATCACGTCAAAGCCATCGTTGTAATGCGGAGGTTGCCAGTTAAAGAACTGCCGCTTAATCACCTTGTCGGGAACCTTGCGATCCCTCTTGGCGTTGTTCGCCAAACACGCTTCATATGTGGTCATGACGGCCACACATACCTTCTCGCACTGAATGTTCTTCAACTCAGAAAGAAAAGCCGCGCGGCGCTTCTTGTTGAGATTCGTGGCGTCATAGATGACACTCTTGCCATTCGCCAGATCACGCTTAATCCTGCGGTGAAGTTCAATAAACAGGTCGTCGTTCTTGCTCTGTTCATTGGCATCGCCATAGAGTTCAGCGCGGAGATCATCGCTGGAATGAATGATAGGATCGCCAGTCCTGTTCGCCGCTTCCATCACATCAATATCGCCATTATTGATGCAGATATGCTCGGCCAGCGTACTCTTGCCGCTGCCACTGATACCCATCATCATAATCAGCATCGGCTTTTCTTTCATATGTATCAACTCCATTCTGTACATGTTTATACCTGAATGTAAAATGCGGACAGTGCAATAAAATCAGAATTTTAAGCCCCTAAAAAGTGCCTATTTCCCTGACTCGTTTTTCACGAATAAAATGTACCGTCTCGCATCTGTACATTAGTATACTCATGAACCGTTATGTGTGTGCGGATTCTATGTGTGTTTTTCGTTAACACCGCTATTTTTCTCTTTCATGTACTTACTGTATGTCTCTTCTTCATTTTCATCGGCTTTTGAAGAAGCATACAGCAGAGCGTACATGAACAGGCAGAACAGAACCACAACCAGCGCACCAATAATCCAGATCATTCGCTTTCCAGCCTTTCGATTTCGCGTTGCAGTTTCTCAATCTTCAGTTTTCTCAACCGGTCAACGTTCTTTTCCTTGTAGTTTTTGAGAATCCTTTTATAATTGTCGTACCCCTTGGACGCATTCAGCGGTCTATAGTAAACCGCGCCATTACGTCTGTCAATAAAGTCAGGGCAAGGATTTGCATTGATTATGTCGTTGAGAAAGTCATCGAAGAAATCTTTGCAATAATCGTCGCCAAACATGTAAGGGCCACTCGGAAAACTAATCATCATGAGTTCGGCTGGGTGCGGGAAGGTTACGTTTATGCCGGGGATTTCTCTGAATACACACACCTGAGCATTGTCATCAATCCTCTGAATGCTGCTGGTGTAGTATACCTTGTCAATCCTCCATTTTTGGTACCACTTACATGCATCAATGGAACGCTTGACGGATTCCAGGATTTCACCTTTGTTCGGCAAATTCGCGGATTCAACTTCCCGCGCTATTTTCTTGTATGTATCGAAGTGTTCGTACATTTCTTTGAGTGTCGCCATGCTTGCCTCCTGCTATTCCTGAATCAGTTCGTGATAATCGAAAACATTGCAGACGATTGTGCAGCGGTCTTTGACTTCATACAGACTCATTTGCTTTTGATATGGGCGCGGGTAATACTGGGCGTCATCCTCGTCCATCCAGTCGGGAAGAATAGCTTTCTTGACTTCGACATACCATCCGAAACAATCAGCCGGACTATATTCACCGCCGCTTCCATCCTGTTCATAATGCCCGAAATGAACAATGGCGATATACTGCATATCCTCGTATTCGTCCGAAATCAGAACGATGTCGTTGTCAAAAATATTGTCTTTTAGCTGATCTTTCAG
>Ga0326513_10001187_pt1 | contig 21192 bp, 21 predicted proteins | sample 2_2465_0518_D_FD_203654 | JGI IMG/M metagenome (GOLD analysis project Ga0326513, IMG submission 203654) | Bovine rumen microbial communities from UC Davis, California, United States - 2_2465_0518 | ecosystem: Host-associated > Mammals > Digestive system > Stomach > Rumen | place: USA... | reverse complement strand
CACAAAGATTTCGTCTGCACGCTCCATCACAGCATAGTCGATAGAAATGCTTGGGCACTCAGGGAAGTGCTTGTCAATCGCAGCTTGTTCCTTATCGGTACCATACACGGGCAACAAGTCTTCGAAAATCCGAGAAACCTCAGGTTCATAAATACGGAGCGAATTCACGATGGTACCCACATTCCAAATAAAAATGCCTGAATTCCAGAAGAACTCTTTACTTTTCAGATACTTGACGGCTGTTTGATAATCGGGCTTCTCCTTGAAAGAATCCACACGGAAAATTTCCCTGTTGCGCAAAGAAGGCTCTTGCAGGTCAGCTTGAATGTAGCCATATCCAGTTTCAGGACGTGTTGGATTCATGCCTAACGTCACAATTGCGTCTGTCTCGGCAGTGAAGTTCAAGGCAGACGAAATGACACGCTGAAACTCTATCACATCCGTCACCAAGTGGTCTGATGGAGTAATCACCAGATTCGCCTTTGGATTCTTCGCCTTGATGCGCCAGCTCACATAGGCAATACAAGGCGCAGTGTTGCGTCGGCAAGGTTCCAACAAAATATTTCCTCTGGGAATATCAGGCAGCTGCTCAGCCACGATGTCTGCATAGCGCTGGGAAGTAACTACCCATACATTCTCGGGAGCGATAATTCCCCTAAAGCGGTCATATGTCATCTGTATGAACGTACGTCCAGTGCCAAACACGTCAATAAACTGTTTCGGGCACTCCGTTGTGCTCATGGGCCAAAAACGACTGCCCACACCACCTGCCATAATCACGAGATTGTCGTTAGGGTTCAGCTTCATACTTATCTCTGTTCTATAAATTAGTAGTCCTGATATTCGATTTTTTATGCAAAATTAATGTTTTTCATTCTATTCGCAACATCTTTTCACAAAAAACCGTCAGAAAGTGATTTACATGAAGACAGAAAAAAGTATATTTGTAAAAAATATCACAATTATAATGACTTTAATCGCAGATAGCGGCTCGACCAAGACCGCGTGGTGTCTGGCCGAAGACGGCAACAATATCATTTACACCCAAGGCATCAACCCATTCCAGCAAGACGAGGAAACCATATGCGAAATTCTCCGTAAAGAGCTGATGCCAAACCTTTTGACGCTCAAACGCAGCGAGTTCCCTGCCATCGGAGATCATCAACCGTCATCAGTCTATTTCTATGGCGCTGGATGCACTCCCGAAAAAGCTCCCATCGTAGCTTCTTGCCTCAAAAAAAGTGTAAGTGCTACTGCCCAGATTCATGTGGCAAGCGACATGCTTGGCGCCGCACGAGGAGCTTGCGGACACGATGCTGGTTTCGTCTGCATCCTTGGTACTGGCAGCAACTCCTGCTACTATGACGGGGAGCAATTGCACGCAGGCATCCCTGCCCTTGGTTACATTCTGGGCGATGAAGGGAGTGGGGCATGCATCGGGAAACGGCTGGTTGGCGATATATTCAAGCAGCAACTACCTCAAGACATTTGCCAGCTGTTCTTCGACGAAACCCATGAGACTCAGGCCAACATCATCCAGCGCGTCTATCGCACTCCCCTTCCCAACCGTTACCTCGCCTCGCTCAGTCCCTTCTGCGCACGCCACAGAGAGCACCCCGCCATTCATGCTCTCCTTATTGATTGTTTCACCCAGTTCTTCCACCGCAACATCACCCCCTTAAGACTGAACATGGGAAATACCGATAAGACGGCGCCAACAGTCCACTTTGTCGGCAGCATTGCCTATCACTACCACAAGGAACTTGCCGAGGCAGCCCAACAATGCGGCTACATCGTTGGCCGCACCCTTCAGTCACCCCTCGAAGGACTGGTTGACTACCACAAACCTTCTCTCCTACCCTAACTTTTTCTGACATACTATAAAGGGAGCGAGCCTATCAGACCCACTCCCTTTAATATTGTTCCATTTGTACACACCCGAAGTCATTTTTTCGGTCTGAGTCACACCGATAGTAACGGTATGACTCAGACCGATGGTGCCGGTGTGACTCACACCGTTTTTACGGCCACGATGTTACCCTATATGTAATTTTTCCGTCTGTGTTTAACCGACCAAGGTAAATGCGCATTTCCCCGAACGGAATAAGGTGCCATGAAAACTAAGGCAACACGCTCTCCTATTGCTGGTTGCTTTCCGAAACCAAACGACGAATTTCGTCCTGCTTATCAGCATATAACTGATAGAGCAATCTGCCATTAAGCAGCGCCTGCTCCTTCGTAAAATCGTTGTTCCACAAGCGCATTCCACCAGCAGTAAGGCTTTGGAAACCGGCATCGTACCAACCCACTTGCAATCCGCTGAGCCAAGCGCGTGCACAGAGCTCGTAGTCATCAAACTGGAACGGAGCAAAACGGAAGTCTATATGATGCAAATGCTGAGTATACAATTCTTTATTGATCCACATGGGAGCACGATTGACTGCCGTGACAAAGCAGAAGTCACCCTGAGATTGTAATGCTCCGCCATGTGCCCACATCTTGTCAGGCTCGAAAGCGATATCCAATCCACCTTTTCCTCCAAGAATAGCCATTCGAGGATGCCGCCGAAACAAATCAACAGCTTTCTCTACCCATCCGACACCCTCAAAATCATCATCGTCCTGCATCAAGGCAATATATTGGCCATTAGCCAACCGAATAGCTTTGTCATAAGTGACATTCTCAAACAGGTCGTTAGCACGAAGCAAAAACTCATTGGCACCAATAAGAGCCGCAGCAAGACGCATCGTATGTTCAACCTTGGAACCATCATCAATAACAATGATTTCCGCATTGTCATATTGACGCAACTTAGGCAACACGTGACATATCTGCAAGCTCTTGTCATGCGACTGCAAGACAAATGTCACCTTAGGCTCTTTCCGGTATCCCTTTGCCACCCATGATGCATGATTCTTTTTCTGTTGCGCAGAACCCGTACGTTTCTGCAAGGCAAGTTTAATCTTTTCTACTAAAAGCTTCATATCAATATTTCTACACAGTCAAGCACATTCAATCAACGAAGAAAAGTGTTTCAACGGAAAAAAGTACGCCCACCAATGGGCGTACTTCTCTAATGCTCTTTGTCGATTGGACGCACGAAGCGTTAAGATTCATACAAAATTAGTTACTTCTTTTTTGCTGTAGCCTTCTTTGCCGGTGCAACTTTTTCCGAAGTTGCCTCCGCCTTTGGTGCAGTCTTCTTGGTAGAAGTCACTTTCTTAGCGGGCTTTTTCTCGACCTGTCCCGTTGGATTGTACTTTTCCAACTTCTTACGCAGACGCTCAATCTCTTTGTCTTTGGCAGCAAGCTCATCCCCCTGATTCTTAATCATGGTGATAAGACCATCAATCTCTTCATTGTCAGCCCCACCGTAGAGGTTATTAACACGAGAGATGAAATCGCCCAAGATATTCATGTAGTTAGTGAATGCATCGTATGGACTGTCATATATGCCACGATACTGATAACCAGGCTTAGTGGTCATGAAACGGAAGTTATTGGATGCCTGCAAAGAATCCCAGTCCTTCTGAATACGACGATCGCCCGACACACGTACACGATCAGCTATGCTGTAAAGTTTATTGAAGGCCTCACGCTGCATGACATTGCCCAACCAGCAAGAAGTGTCACGCTCTTCGTCCACCCATGAGATATTATATGGGACCTCGATAGCACCGACACTCTTCTCTTCGCAAAGTTCTGACGGGAACGCGAAACCGATACCTCGGTCTTTTGCAAGAGCAGGAATAGCCTTCAGGAATTCCAAGATATTGCTGGAGAGAGGTTGCAGAATACCGAAAGTAACCAACTCACCAAAGATATTAATGATATCCTCACCTTCTGGAGTATTGGCAATCCAATCCACCCATTTGTCCGCAAACAACGGATATTCAGACCAGTCCTGACGAGAGAAACGTTCAGTGATGTCTTCTGAAAGTTTGATATCACGCAACAAGAGTTTCAAGCGTGGATCACTTGCGCAATGATACAGATAGTGAGGAGATTTCCATCCTAACACCTGCTTAGCGCCTTCTGTAATCATTCCCTTGAAGCCTAAGCCTGCCACTTGAGCACCTATCTCATCGTTGTAGATGAGCGATGAGTTGCGGAACACTGTAGGGCGCTTACCAAACATCTCCTTGATAGTGTCACTCATACGTTTCACCTCATTGGCAAAACTTTCTTCGTTAGCCAAAGAGGCAAGTCCGTGGCTATAAGGCTCACACAAGAACTCCGCTTGACCTGTTGAGTTAATCTCACGAAGCAAGTCTAGTACTTGCGGAGCGTGGAATTCCAACTGCTCAAGTCCGACGCCTGACAAAGAGAAGGCCACCTTAAACTCAGGATAATCCTTACACATTTGAAGAAGCGTCTGCAATGCAGGAACATAACTACGTTCTGCTATATCATTAATAGAACGTTCATTCTCATAGTCGTCATAGTAATAATGGTCACGACCGATATCAAAGAAACGGTAACGCTTGAGATGAATTATCTGGTGAATCTCAAAATAAAGACAAATCTTTTTCATATTATTTGAGGTTTTGGGGTTATGAGGGTTTGGAACTCTGAGGCTGTTATAGCCTTATTAAACAACAACCTAATAACCAATTAATGTTCAATGTATAAATCCTCCATTATAGATGCACTGGTCATATAGCTTACGGATGCGGTGTCCTACTTTCACCCATGTGATTTCAGCAACTTCCTTCAAACCCTCTTCTTGCAAATATTTATGCAAGCCTTCATTGGTACAGAGAGAGTAAATTGCATCAGCCATCGCATTAATATCCCAGTAATCCACTTTTATGACCTTGTCAAGAATCTCTCCACACCCTGATTGCTTAGAAATGATGGAGGGTGTGCCACACTGCATCGCCTCAAGCGGAGCAATGCCAAAAGGTTCTGAGACAGAAGGCATCACAAATACATCAGATGCTTTATAGCACTCATACACCTGTTTCCCTCGCTGGAAGCCGGGGAAATGAACACGGTCCGCAATACCTTTTGCCGCGGCCAAGTCAACCATCTCCCAGTATTTGTCACCAGAACCAGCAAAACAGAAACGGATATTCTTAGAACGCTTGCAAACCAAATCTGCCGCCTCAATGAAATACTCAGGCCCTTTCTGCATCGTGATGCGCCCTAAGAAAGTAACAACCTTCTCCTTGCCATGATCAACACGCGGAATATCCAAATACTCTTGCGGAAGTGGATAGACCGCATTATGTATCGCAAAACACTTACGAGGATCTTGATGATACTCTCGGATAACCGTCTGACGTGTCAGTTCTGACACACACATAATACAATCAGCATGGTCCATACCATTCTTCTCTATAGAATAGACCGTTGGATTCACTTTACCACGAGAGCGGTCAAAGTCTGTAGCATGCACATGAATACACAAAGGCTTACCACTCACCATCTTGGCATGAACACCTGCTGGATATGTAAGCCAATCGTGAGCATGAATGATGTCAAACTGCTCTGAACGAGCCACAACACCTGCTATAATAGAGAAATTGTTAATCTCATCATGAAGATTGCCAGGATATCCGCCTGCAAATTCCATACATCCCATGTCGTTCACATTCATGTATGAAAAGTCAGCATAGATATGGTCACGGAAATTGTAGTAGTCTTCAGGTGTCATGTAGTCTGGAATACGACTCTTTACATAATTATAGTCATGACCACGATACACAATGGGCACCTGGTTCATGCCGATGATGCGCAAGAACTTCTCTTCTTCGCCACAAGGCTTTGGAAGGCAAAAGGTAATTTCAGCGTCAGGCTGACCTTCAATCATTCCCTTGGTGATACCATAAGAAGCAACTGCAAGTCCGCCATATATTTTAGGAGGGAATTCCCAACCAAACATTAAAACTTTCATATCTCCTGTCCTCCGTTTTAATAGTTATAGAATTTAGAAAGAACCTTGTTGACACGCAACACCGCTGCCACATTCATGGCGAAGGAAAGAGCCCCACGTCCGCTGAATGGTGGATTTCCATCAAACAATTCAGGAAGGGTACCAATGCAGTGGTAGTTCATCTCTTCTTCCAAGCCTATAAAGCAACGGTCCACCCACGAAAGTGCACTACGCTTATAGATTTTTAAGCATGTCTCCAAATAGAATCCCGAAAGCCAGGGCCAAACGGTTCCTTGATGATAAGCAGAATCTCGCTGAACCTGTCCGCCGGCATAAATTGGATTATAACCTCCTGATTTCGGAGAGAGAGAACGAATGCCTTTAGGAGTCAACAGTTCTTTCGTGCAGATATCAAAAATCTTCTTACGTTCAGGTGTCGTCAATGGGCTGTACTCCAACGATGAAGCGATTAGCATATTGGGACGAACAGACCAAGAGATATAGCCTTCATCCACATAGTCAAGTAAATAGCCATGCTCGTTCAAGAATGTATCCTTGAAGGATTTACCTGTGACCTCAGCCAATTGCGTATAAGTCTCTGCTTCTGCTGCTTGATTAGCAGACATCAACATCTCTGCATTGAAGCACAAAGCATTGTACCATAATGCATTGATTTCAACTACATAACCTGAACGTGGAACAACAGGAGAGCCATTCACTTCTGAATTCATCCACGTTACAGCATGTTCACGTCCATCAGTAAACAGCAATCCGTTATCATGTAACTGCAAATTCGGGTGTTGGCCGGACTTGATGTAATCAACAATCATTGCGACCAGTTTCCCATACTTATCCCGGGCTATATCTGTGTCCACCAAACGAGCATACTGCTGAATACACCAAACAGCCCACAGCAAGACATCCGGCTTATCCATCTCAAACATCTTGATGGCAGATTTCTTGCCGCCCATAAAATCCAGGATGGCTTTTTCGGCCGTTTTCATACACTTCTCATAATACTCGACCTCATCAATAGCAAGGGTTAATCCCGGAAGAGACACAAACATGTCACGAGCCCGACATTTGAACCAAGGGTATCCTGCTATGATATAAGTTTCACCATCCCGCTCATAATGGAACTGATGAGCAGCATTGACCAAACATGACTGGAAATTGGTTCGAGGAGCATGTACATCATATTCGTAATCGAAGATCTTTTTCAGCTGCGTTGACTTCAATTCGCTCAATCCTGCTGCAAAAACCACGCTTTCACCCTTCTTTATGTTGAATTCGAAGTAGCCAGGAACATATAAGTCTTCTTTATAGTCATAACCAAGTTCCTGTTCCTTTTGGTATTCTATACCACGATACCAATTCGGTTCATAGACAAATTCATTCTTTTTATTGAGCTGCATCATCAACTCCGGATAGCCAGGATACAAGCGGGTTTTGATACCATTGTCAATCACATCATAATGCCTATTTGCTGATGCATTTTCATGCGTACATTCTTCCACACTTCGAAATGCCAAAAATGGACGCAAACGCAATGTTGTAACAGAATGGGCATCAAGCAATGTGTAACGAATTAATATCCGGTTTTCAAAGTGCTGAAAGACCTTCTCTTTCTTCAATATCACACCACCCACACGATAGATTGTTGTCGGAAGCTTCTCCCATTCACATGAACGGATGTATTTATGTCCATTAGGACTATATACATTACCCGAATATTTATGAAGGCCTAGATTAAACTGAGCCCCATGCTGGATGACAGTCTCGTCTAATGAAGACAAAAGAACATGATTTTCATCATCCAGTTCGGGAACAGGAACGACCAACAAACCGTGATATTTACGAGTATTGCAATCCACAATGGATGAGCAGGAATACGCACCAGACCTATTCGTGCGTAGAACCTCCTTAGGCAGGGACTCTTGCAAGTTTGCCATCAGAGCTTTATCAAAACGTAAATAACTCATAGTTGTATTTTAAGGTATTATTGTTACTTCTCTCGATTTTAGCGTTAGTTTTCAACGTTCAAATTTAGGAACATTTTTCCGTGTACACAACCTTTCCACCTTTTTTTTTCGAAAAAAAACGTTTACGACATCTTTAACGGTCCAAAACATGCTATATAGCAGAAAAAAGGAAGAAAGTTTTGTTTTATTAACAACTTGTACGTACCTTTGCAAAACAAACAAGAAAAGGGCAATAATGAAAAAAAGAGATTCCATTATCTTGACTGACGCGGTTGAAAGCCTTCAAGATATCATGCGGCTCCTCTCCCCCACCCAACAAGAGGAATTACGCCATAGCATGACCATCCAAACATTCAAAAAGAATGAAGCGCTTTATCAAGAAGGAGAAGTACCACAAATGCTGCATTGCCTGATTCATGGAAAAGTAAAAATTTATAAGGATGGCATAAGCGGACGCACTCAAATCATTCGAGTCATCAAACCTGTAGAATATTTTGGATACCGAGCGCATTTCGCTAATCAGAACTATGTAACATCCGCCGCCGCATTTGAGGCCAGTACTGTATGCCTTATTCCAATCGAAATGATAGAGAAATGGATTATGGAGAACAGCGAGTTTGCCATGTTCTTCATTAAGTTGCTCGCTATCGAAGTAGGAAATTCCGACCAACGTACCGTAAACCTCACTCAAAAGCACATTCGAGGGAGATTGGCAGAATCACTCATCTTTCTAAGGGACAATTACGGCTTAGAGGAGGATGGCGCGACCTTGTCTATCTACCTTTCACGTGAGGACCTGGCCAATATGTCAAACATGACTACTTCAAACGCCATCCGGACACTCTCGGCCTTCGCTCAAGAGAAAATCATTGCCATCGACGGGAAAAAGATAAAAATCATCGATGGAGAGAGTCTTGAACGAATCAGCAAGATTGGATAGTCTCGCTTTTATATCAATGGGACCACAAAATTAAGTGCATCCCGTTCAACAGTAATACGCATAGGAGTAGGAGCTTTGGCATGAAGCACCATGCCATCAAGCGATACCAAAGCCTTATCTACACCATTTACAACAATCTGATGAGCACGATAAGGATGAACATTTTTATAATTCAAGAAGCGCCCCTTACCTAACAGCCAAAAGCCTTCAAAAAGTTGCCACCATTTAGGGCGAGTAATCAAAGAAATGTCAAGCAACCCATTATAGGGCACGGAATTGGGGGTTTGTCCATAGCCCAAGCAATTGCCCACGCACATGGACATATACTTTCCTTCTATTTCCTCTGCCTCTATTTTCATTGACATCGTGAACTGTTTGCGCTCAAAAATACGGTTGATAAGTGCCGGAATTATCGAAAGCCTACGAGAACCAATGATATAGGCAGCATCATACGTTGTTTTTATCAAACGCGCTCCTAACCCGATATTAATGCAGTTTAAGAAATACCGGCGTTGCGGTATTTGTTCATCTTGATATGTACAACACCCCACATCCACTTTTCGAAGAGTCCTTGCAATAAGGCCATCAACCACCCGCTTATAATCATCAATTGAAACGCCCCAAAAACGAGAGAAATCATTACCAATACCATTAGGGATTACCGCAAAAGCGAAATCGTCAGGCAATATCTCACGCGATTGCATCATTGCATTTATTGCACTATTCAATGCTCCATCTCCTCCCACTACTGCAATGGTCCTATAACCATTATCACACATCATCTTGGTCAAGCGTTCCACGGAACCTGATGCCTCCGACTGAACAAAGTCAAATAGCACGCCTTTCTGTTCCATGTACTGACGAATTAGCTGCCAACGTTTCTGTGAGCGGTCCCATCCAGAATGAGGACTATATATAACACCTATGCGATTTGCTTCTGCCATAATTCTTTTACTTTCTGTACACGTTCCTCTATCGGCATTTCAACATCAAGCCAATGGATTTGAATGCCTCGCCGTTCTTCCATTCCACGAAACCACGTCATTTGCCTCTTAGCAAACTGATGAATCGCTATCTCTAACAGAGAAACCATTTCATCATATTTCAATTGCCCCAACAAATACAGCGTGACATACTTATACTCCAAACCATATCTAATGAGTCTTTCCGCCGGGACTCCTTGAACAATAAGGCCTCGAACTTCGTCAACCATTCCTTCATCCAAGCGGGCACGAAGCCTACGACTAATTTTTTCTCTCCGTGCATCACGACTTATATCCAACCCTATAATCAATGATTGGAATTCAGGAAAAGCCCGACCATCGAATTCATATCCTTTGATAACGCTCTCAATATACATACCTGTACCTCCGCATAGGATTGGGAGTCGTCCCCTGCCCGTTATCATGCCATATGCATCCAAAAATCCCTGCTGCCACTCGTACACATTATATCGAGTCCCCGCTTCTGCTATATCAATTAAATGATATGGTATTTCTTTCCCATCTATGCAATAATCAGCCAAATCCTTACCGGTTCCTATATCCATGCCACGATACACTTGGCGACTATCCGCACTGATAATCTCACCATTCATGTCATATGCAAGACGTGCAGCAAACGCAGTTTTCCCACATGCTGTAGGCCCCAATATAGTCAACAAATTATTCATCAGATAAGCAGAATCTATACCACAATTATACGATATCAATTCATCCAAACAGAAACACACTACCACACATTAATGAATGAGCCAGAACACGGCAAGACCAGCCACCCATGCTACCAATGCACGCCAAAGATAATGGCGAATATACCATTTGAAACGAATTCGTTCTACCTCCAACAGCGCCTGCCCTGCCATAGAGCCAACAAACAGAAGACACCCTCCACATGCACAGCAATACGAAAGGAGTTGCCAATAGATTCCATTCTGTACAAATTCAGAAGTAGATCCCGGTGTCATATCAACATGGAACAGATTCATTCCCGCCATCACCAATGGAACATTATCCAATATGGATGACAGTACGCCAACAACCAATCCATAAATGTATACATTATCAACACACCCCTCCAGCCATGTGCCTACAAAATCCAAGGCACCACATTCTGCCAATGCGCCAACACCCAACGAAACGCCCAAAAAATACAAGATAAGGCGCATACCTATGAATTCCGTGTTACGGAAATAATGACGCTGAACCATTAGCACATTGCCGTTCCGCTCCAGGTTGAAGAGTCCTTCTACCGCCCATATGAGCGCCAATACCGACAACGAGCCTAAGAACGGCGGGAGTTTTGTGATGTAATGAAAGGAAGGGATAAACCAAAGTCCAACAATACCAAGAATCAACAATGTTGCCTTCTGCCAGCCAGACCAATATGAGTCATCACCATTATATCGAGAAATCACAGAGAAAATCTCTACACGGCCATGAAGCCGCATTCCAAGCAGGACATTAAACACACACACCGTAATGATTGCGGGGAGAAAGAGCCCTGCAGCATAAGCGGATGGAGTGATCGCCCCTCGCACCCACAGCATCAGCGATGTCATGTCGCCAATAGCAGTGAAGCACCCGCCCATACATGCCGATACCAAAATGGAGCAAGCATAGATAACACGTTGATGAGAATTGCGCACAATTTGAGAAATAATACTCATCATCAGCACTACGGTAGTCAAATTATCCACATTGGCTGATATAGCAAAGGTCAGCAACGAAATAACCCATAAAAATAAGCGGCTATTACGCATACGGAGCCAATAAATCAAGGCATCGAACACGCCATTGTTGTGCATCACCTCCACAATAGTGTTCGTGGCTATCAAAAAAAGGATAACCGAACATGCCTCTATGATATATTTCGTCACAACATGCTCTGCTACAAAAAATTTCAGTCCATCAGCGGTTGAATTGCCACCCGCCAAAAACTCTTGATACTCTGCACCATGCATCAAATGGACAAAATCACCACCATTCAGCATGTAAATTACCCAGGCAATCACGCCACATACCATCGCAACTGTCGCGCGATTGATGTGATGCATCTGTTCTGTGCTCATCAATATGAAGCCTATCAGCAGGACAGCTACGATGATTAATGTCATGAATAGCATATTACTCCCTCTTCTATGTTTTAAATGAGGGGATGTGTCAAAATAGACACATCCCCTTCTTGATGACGGTCGAATAATAACTTGTGAGCGGTAGACGGGACTCGAACCCGCGACCCTCGGCTTGGGAAGCCAATGCTCTACCAACTGAGCCACTACCGCATACGCATCACCTTCACGTTTCCAAGTGCAAAGATAAAAAATTATTGAGATTTACGCACCATGAACGGAAAAATATTTGTATCCGCTAATAATTTTTCCTAACTTTGTCGCATGATTTTAAAAAAATTGACCATACTCAACTACAGAAACATTGCAACGGCAGAATTGACATTCTCGCCCAAAATCAATTGTTTCGTAGGCCACAATGGTGAAGGAAAGACAAACGTACTTGACGCCATTCACTTTTTATCTCTCACCAAAAGCACAGCGAATTCCATTGACTCAATGAACATACGCCACGGTGAGGAGCTGATGATGGTACAAGGCATCTATGATTTAAACGGCACAGAAGAAGAGATCTCTATCGGATTGAAGAGTCATCAGAAAAAGCACGTAAAACGGAATAAAAAAGAATACAAACGAATGGCGGAGCACATCGGACTACTCCCTCTCATCATTGCCTCGCCCAACGACTCCAACATTATCAGTGGAGGCAGTGAAGAGCGTCGCCGCCTAATGGACATCGTCATTTCACAATATGACCCAGAATATCTAACTGCACTCAGCGCCTATAACAAAGCATTGCAACAACGCAATGCCCTACTCAAAGCAGAAGAAGAGCCTCAACCCGAAATTCTCTCCCTGTTCGAAGAGATGATGGCTGAAAACGGAGAACGGATCTACCAGAAACGGAACGCCTTCATTGAGGAATTCACTCCTGTATTCCAGCATTTCTACCAACTCATTTCCAACGGCAACGAAAAAATTGGACTTTGCTACACGAGCCATTGTCAACGTGGACCACTTCTCGCAATCATCCAACGCGACCGTACAAAAGACCGCATTATGGGCTATTCCTTACACGGGATCCATAAAGATGAGTTAGAAATGACCCTCAACGGTTTTCCCATCAAGCGAGAAGGCTCACAAGGGCAGAACAAAACTTACATGCTAGCCCTTAAACTAGCCCAATTCGACTTTCTTAAGCGCACAGGCAGCAAGACCACCCCTCTCCTATTGCTAGACGACATTTTCGACAAACTGGACGCACAGCGCGTAGAACAAATCGTAGATATAGTATCCAGTGATGCCTTTGGGCAAATCTTCATCACAGACACCAATAGAGAGCATCTGGACAAAATACTGGAGCGTTCCCAAGGCAACTATAAAATCTTCCATGTAGAAGGTGGCCAAGTCTGCGCATAACACACCACGCCCATAACATTATTATAATTAGCTCAACTTCACTTTTAACTCCAATTTTAACTTCTGAAAGTTGAATTTCTATTTATGAAAAAAAGCAACACCGAAAGAATTGACTCCGTCATTCAGCAGTTCATGCGAATCAATGGCATAGAAACGCCCTACAACCAATACAAACTAATTCAAGCCTGGCCTGAAGTAATGGGAGAATATATCGCTCAACATACAGACAATATTTTTATCAAGAACCAGACTCTTCATGTTCACATCACCTCACCCGCCATCAAACAGAACCTTCTTCTTGAACATCGTGCCATTGCCCAACGCCTTAATCGCAAGATTAATGCCCAAGTCATTGAAGATATTCTCTTTTATTAAAGTGTTCTTTTGAAGGTACAAACAATTATTTTCTGGCACTCATAATGGCTTGTTGGCTCAAATGAAGCAAACTATCGGGCAAACTAATACAGCATCACAATGCTAAGCTATTCATCATTACCAAACAAAACATCATCATCAAAGAGAAACCACCTCTAAGAGCATCCAGCCAAGAAATACCAGCCTCCTATTTATGCTGTTCTTTCTGCATCTGCTTCCATTGAGCTTTGGCTAATTCCTGCATATCCACCACTTCGTCTTTCTCATCCACGATTTCAAACCCAAGCATTGTTTCAATCACATCCTCGAGAGTAACAATACCCCGAAGCGTCCCATACTCATCTATAATAATAGAAATATGCTCTTTCTTCTCCAGAAGCTTCTCCCAAATAGTAGAAACATCTTCATCTTCAGAGAAAGAAAGTATCGGACGGGCCAATTCGCCCAACTGAGTATCAAATTTATCTTCCGCCAACCGCTCCAAGATTTCCTGACGAAGTACATAGCCAGTGATATAATCGCTTTCCTCACCTTTGTACACCGGAATACGAGAAAAATTCTTAAACTCTTCATCCTGATAGAATTCACGAAGCGTCATTCCTTCTTCTGCCATGCTAACCACTACACTCGGAGTCATAATCTCATGCGCAGCCACACTGTCCAACTTCAGAAGATTCTGAATCATGCGGTTTTCTTTCTTTTCCAGCACGCCTTCTTCCGTACCCACTGTCACCATTGCAGCAACCTCATCACGCGTCAATGACTCTTGAACCGATGAAGAGCCAAGTACATGAGTGACTTTTTCCAACAACAGCACAAGCACATAAGTAATCAGCACATACACGTGAATGATGCGGCTTGCGGGAATTGCCAATTTGCGCCAATATGTGGAACCAATCGTTTTTGGCACTATTTCTGAGAAAACTAATATAAGGAATGTAAAAATACCAGAAACAGTACCCACGAACACACTTGTTTCATCCGATGCCGAATAATGCGTTGCCGCATAACCTGCCGCTTGAGAGCCAACAAGTGATGCGCCCACCGTGTTAGCAATCGTATTGATTATTAAGATTGCGGAAATTGGCCGATCTATATTTGCCTTATATTGCTTCAATCGCTGCCATCCCTTAGCATTTTGTGCCTCAAGCGTAGTCACATATGACATAGGAGTGGAAAGTATTGTTGCTTCGAGCACTGAACATAGTGCTGAGATAATCAACGACAGCAACATGTAAATTAACATAAGTGTTATCTGATGGTCCATGATGCTATTGAATCGTTAATCTTCTCATTCACCCCCAAAATTGCAAAGCGGTCACTGTTGTCCGCCGGATAACTATCTGAATCCATTGTGAAATATATAGTTTATACTAAAGTTTGTCACCATAAGCTAGGTCTCCCGCATCTCCCAACCCTGGAACGATGTAGCAACGCTCATTTAATTCAGGGTCAATCGCAGCACACCATAAGGTAACATTATCATAGTCCGCAAATGCCTTTTTGATATAATCCACACCTTTCTGAGCTGCAATAACGCAACACAAATGCACAATTGCCGGTACTCCTTTGGTACAGAATGCATGATACCCCAGTTCCAGACTTCCCCCAGTAGCCAACATTGGGTCAGCAATGATAAGAGTCTTGCCTTCCAAGTCTGGTGAGGCAATATATTCTATTTTAATCCCCACATTCTTGCATTCTTTATCTTTATAGTAGCGATATGCAGACACGAAGGCATTACCTGCATGGTCAAAGACATCAAGGAAGCCCTGATGGAACGGTAGTCCCGCACGGAATATAGTGGACAGTACTATCTCATTGTCCGGAGTAACCGCCTTTGCCATCGCCAATGGCGTTTGAACGCTTTTCTCAGAATACTTCAATGTTTTACTGATCTCATAAGCCATCATCTGACCTATGCGAGCCAAGTTATACCTAAAACGAGCACGATCATTTTGAACCTTCACATCACGCAACTCCGCTACATATTGATTAATGATCGTGTTTTGTTTCGCAAAATTAATTACCTTCATTGGATATATGATTTACAGGCTTATGCAACCTTTTATTCCTTTAATTTCTTCATGCAAAGTTATAGATTAATTTTCATATTTACCATTTTGAAGGCATGAAAAAATCTCTTTATCAAAAAAACAGCTATAAAAAGCCCTCTTGTCTCGCTTTTTTGTGTACCTTTGCACACAAATAATTATATAATTTGTGGTTTTCCATCCATTTCGGACATAGGAACGACAGACAAAAGCAATTTCATCCATACATTAATATATACAAATGGCTTTATTAGATATTTTCAAAAAGAAGCAGAAGGAAAACATAGGCGGCATGGAAGATTTCATGACTTTGATTCGCGTGTACTTCCAAAGCGTTTTGGCAGCTAATCTGGGCATTTCGAACTTAGCCGCCCTTCCTGACCTTCTTACTTTTAAGCGCACACTCCATGTGGCCACCGTCAACAACAGGTTAGGATTAGGAGAGAAAAAGGCATGTGCCAAAATGCTTCAGGACCTTTATGGCATCAGCGACAATTTCTTCAAAGAAATAGATCTCAGCATCAAAAAAGGATGTCGTACCCAAAATGATGTAAGCCGATACCTTTATCTCTTCCAAGGATTCACACAAGACTTGATGATGCTGATTGGAAACCAACTAAAATGGAAGTTCCGAATTCCAGGATTCTTGAAGAAGCTCTTTAAGAAAGTGACCGACAGCACCGTCCATGACATTCTCACCAAGGATTCCTGGAACGACGGTAGCACGACCAAGGCCGTCTTCTCAGTACGCAAATACCAGCAAATGCTCGGTTTCAGTGAAGCTTGGATACAGGAATATGTATACAACCTTATCACTTTGGCAAAGAAAGAACCTACGCCTTCTAATGAAGAAGTAGCAAAAGCTGAAGCTAAAATAAAAAAGTAAGACGATAGGATGCTGATAATCGGTACAAAAAGCACCTTCCTTTCATCTTTTTCCCCATCTCACGAGAAAAAAAAGCAAAAAAGGTTGGTACTATTCTATCAAATACATATATTTGCATAAAATTGTTGTACCATCCGTGTAAATAAAGCACACACCTCATGACAACTGAAGAAAGACAGTCTATGAAGAATTTTGAAGCAAAGGTGCGTCAAGCCATTGCTCAATTTCGTGTGCTAAAGCAAGAAAATGCAGATCTCTATGCAGAGCTAGAGAACAGGGATGAAGAAATCAGAAAGCTCAAAGCCTCTTTGGCACAAAGCCAGAACGATTACAACAATCTGAAATTGGCCAAAATGATTGAAGTCAGCGATGCCGACATCAAGGAATCGAAGATGAAAATCAGCCGTTTGGTTCGAGAGATTAACAAGTGTATCAATATCTTATCCACCAGTTCCGAAGAGGAACAAGGTAGTGATATAGAAGGTTAAGCGAATCATCTTCTTGTAAAACACCATAGACGAAAGATACGCTAACCCCATAATAGTACAAAAGCATGCCAGACAAACTGAGTCTCAACGTCACTATTGAAGGTATCCGGCTTCCTCTTCAGGTTTCATCCCCAGACGAGGAAAAGATATACCGTGACGCTGCATCTGCCATCCAGCGCCGCATTCAGCGCCTACGCGACATGTACCCCCAGATGCCCAATGAAAAGTACTATTATGCAATGGCCATGCTAAACACTGCCGTCGAGGCAGTTAAAGCGACAGACAGACTTGACACACAGCCTTATGTCGAAATGATGCATGACCTTGAGCAAGAACTTGACACACTTGGAATCAAATAACCCCTGTAACAGTTCTACACTTGATACAGAGTAGCGTTCCGAATCTGTTACCCCAACAAGAACTTTACGGCACAATTTCAGGTATTCACATAACACATCGTGTGAACGACTTGATTGTGCCTTTTTGTATAACCAAAAACAAACTAAACAAATGGATATAATATTAGCAATAAGCATTGCGGTTGGCTGCTTGATTATTGGCAGCGTAATAGGATTTGTACTGTTCCGCTATATCATTAAGCAGAAGTATAACCAGATTATCAAAGAAGCCCAGATTGAAGCAGAGACTCTCAAGGAGAAGAAGCAGTTGGAGCTTAAAGAGAAGTTCTTGAATCGCAAAGCAGAACTTGACAAGGAAGCCAATCAGCGCAACCAGAAAATGCAGTCGTTTGAGAACAAACTCAAACAGCGCGAACTGACACTCAATCAACAGCACGAAGAAGTACAGAAAAAGATGAATGACATTGAGTCTCAGCGTAACAATCTTTCCAAGCAGCAAGAGAAGCTGGACGCACTGATAGTCGACCAGCGTTCCAAGCTAGAGGCTATCTCTGGACTTACTACAGAAGAGGCACGCGAGTCACTCATCGAATCGCTCAAAGACGAGGCCAAGACCCAAGCCCAGCAATACATCAATGAGATCATGGATGAAGCCAAGATGACAGCCAACAAGGAGGCTAAGAAAATTGTCATCCAGTCCATCCAGCGTGTTGCAAGTGAAACTGCCGTTGAGAACTCTGTCAGCGTATTCCACATAGATTCTGACGAAGTGAAAGGCCGCGTCATTGGTCGTGAAGGCCGTAACATCCGTGCTCTTGAAGCAGCAACTGGCACAGAGATTGTTGTGGATGACACACCGGAAGCAATTGTCATAAGTGCCTTCGACCCCGTACGCCGTGAGATTTGCCGCCTGGCTCTCCACCAGTTGGTTGCCGACGGACGCATTCACCCTGCACGCATCGAGGAAGTTGTCGCTAAAGTAAAGAAGCAAATTGAAGAAGAGATTATCGAGACAGGTAAACGCACAACAATCGACCTCGGTATTCATGGCCTGCATCCTGAACTGATTCGCATTGTAGGTAAAATGAAATATCGTTCATCTTACGGACAGAACCTCTTGCAACATGCACGCGAAACAGCCAACCTCTGCGCTGTCATGGCTGCAGAATTAGGTCTCAATCCGAAGAAAGCTCGCCGTGCAGGCCTTTTGCACGATATAGGCAAGGTGCCAGACGAGCAATTGGAAATTCCTCACGCACTTTATGGCGCACAGATTGCCGAGAAGTATAAAGAAAAGCCCGACATTTGCAACGCCATTGGTGCTCACCACGATGAAATGGAGATGACGACTCTGCTTGCTCCTATCGTACAGGTGTGCGACGCTATCAGTGGTGCACGTCCTGGTGCACGTCGCGAAATCGTCGAAGCATACATCAAGCGTCTCAATGACCTCGAGAATCTGGCAGCAAGCTACCCAGGCGTTACTAAGACTTATGCCATTCAGGCAGGTCGCGAGCTCCGCGTCATTGTTGGTGCCGACAAGATTTCCGATAAGGACATTGATGCACTCAGTGCAGACATCGCCAAGAAGATTCAGGACGAAATGACCTATCCTGGCCAAGTTAAAATTACTGTTATCCGCGAAACTCGCGCTGTCGCCTTCGCAAAATAACAACCACCCACATACAAAGACAATGAAAAAGTCCCTTTTTACATTGTTCATAACGATAAGTTTAAGCACCTTTGCCCAATCTCCAGATTTGGGCAAAGGTGTTACTTTTTTTGCTGAAACATCAGGAACTTTTTCCGATGGCAGCCATGCCCCCTTCTGGCTCACAGCCAACAGATACGGCCTTTCATCCGTGGAACGCAACTCTGGCTATGTGCGAGGAGGACTATTCCGCAGCACGAAGAATGACTCCACGCGTCGATGGGATGTTGGTTATGGAGCAGATATAGTCATACCAGCCAACTATACAAGCGACTTCGTAGTACAACAATTATATGCAGATGTGCGCTGGCTGAAAGGAATGCTCACCGTTGGTCAAAAGCAACAGCCCATGCAACTCAAGAACGACGAATTGAGCAGTGGCTCACAAACCTTAGGCATCAATGGCCGTCCCTACCCTGAAGTGCGCCTATCCCTGCCCGACTATTGGGAAATACCCGGAACCAAAGGCTTTTTGTCGTTCAAAGGGCACATCGCATGGGGTATGTACACAGACAACCGCTTTCAACGAAACTTCACACAGGGCCTGACTGATTACGATCAAAACGTACTTATGCACACTAAAGCCGGATATTTACGGATAGGCAAAAAAGACAAACCTTTTACCGCAGAAGCCGGATTAGAATTGGCTTCTCAGTTCGGAAGCAAACATTACCTATGCGGCAGTGATGAATTTCAACATAATGGCAGGAATCTATCCGCATTTTGGCACGCGTTCATTGGTGGAGGCTCAGACGCCAATGACGGCATTATCAAGAACAACGAAGGCAATATGCTAGGTAGCTGGGTGGCACGACTCAATTATGACACCAAGTCTGTCCGATTAGGCCTATATGCAGACCATTTCTTCGAAGACCACTCGGCCATGTTCCACATCAACTACGATGGATATGCCTACGAAAATGGGCGCATGACGAAAAAGAAGAATCGTTTCTTAGTCTATCCCCTCAAGGACATCATGCTTGGATTTGACATACACTTCAAACGGTGCACTTGGCTAACTGATGCTGTAGTAGAATACATCTACACACGTTATCAGAGTGGTCCTATTTACAACGATCGCAATGAATACATCACAGACCAGATGGCCGGCATTGACAATTATTACAACAACAGTCTCGAACCCGGTTGGCAACACTGGGGACAAACATTGGGCAACCCTTTGTATGTTTCCCCCATCTACAATACAGACCATCATCTTAAATTCGAATGCAATCGTTTTACAGCTTGGCACATGGGACTTGCCGGGCAACCGACAGACGAACTTCATTATCGTCTCCGCATTTCATGGCAAGAAGGACTCGGCACATATGATTGGCCCTATATCAATCCCAAACGCAATGTTAGCATAGGAATGGAGACCATGTATGATGCACATCGCATTTATAAAGGAGCAAGTGTGGGTGCAGCAATCGGATTTGACCGTGGAGCGTTATTGGGCAACAACACCGGAGGGTGCATCACCGTAAGATTGGAACATTAAAAAGTGGCATGAAAAAACTAATCTATATTATCATAAGCCTCATACTCACTTCCTGTGAGCTGGAGATGACGGACAATGGAGCATTGGACGGGAACTGGCAGCTACGCCAAATAGACACACTCTCTACAGGCGGCACATGCGACATGTCGCGCAGCTATATTTATTGGGCGGTACAAAACCATATATTGCAAGTTAGAGACATTGACAACAACAATCTCATCATTCTCTTCCGATTCGAGAAGAAGGGAGACCGCTTGACCATCCACAGCCCATATCGTGTTATAATAAAAGCTGAATTGGAGCCCATTGAAGATATCGAACAGCTCACCCCATATGGCATTATGGGAACAGAAGACACATTCACGTTCGAAAATCTCAGCAGCGGGAACATGACGCTGAAGAATGAATCCTTCAGACTTCACTTTCGGAAATACTGACCCAGAACAGTAATAATACACTTAAGTTTCGGAAGTAAAATAGGAAGCAAAAATGGATGGACGACGAACTTGCTCGCCTAAGCACCGATCAG
>Ga0326513_10001186_pt1 | contig 21195 bp, 28 predicted proteins | sample 2_2465_0518_D_FD_203654 | JGI IMG/M metagenome (GOLD analysis project Ga0326513, IMG submission 203654) | Bovine rumen microbial communities from UC Davis, California, United States - 2_2465_0518 | ecosystem: Host-associated > Mammals > Digestive system > Stomach > Rumen | place: USA... | reverse complement strand
AGCGTCGAATAGAGAACGAATCTCATCAACCGTTTGTTGATATTGATACCCCTTCAAAAGAAGGTGTCCACCGCTGAATCCGTGCGCTGGGGCTTCGTTCGCCTGCACCCGCAGGCTAGCGGCATCGTCGGGAGTCGAACCCGATAGCCGGTTATCCCATAGGGAGTCCCCGAGTCCTTTCGGAGTTGCCATACCGTACAACTGCGATGCCGTATGCCCGGATTCGAGGCTCCACCTCCGGGCGGGGTGTCACTAGGGCCAAGGAGGAGGCCCGCCTCTAGAAGGGCAAGTCCTCGTCGGGGCTCGCGTACTGCGACGCATCCACCATTCCGGCCTTCTGCGCTGTTTTCTGCGCCGTTGCGGTAGGCTTGGGGCTGTTGCGTAGCAGCGCGTTGTATTTCGCCACCACGGCGCGCGCCTGGTTCGCGTCCAATGCCTTCACGCCGCGAGATGCGAAGTGCCCTGGCCTGTTCACGAAGCGCACCTTCTTGTAGTCGTTGCCCTCGTAGGTATCCACCTCGGTGGAGATTTCCACCGCGACGCCTTCGAGGTCGTTGCCGTCGTTAAGCGTGGCGAAGTCCATGCCCTGCCAGCCGATGTCGCGCAGCGTCTTGATTGTGTTCTGCGCGCTGTTGTCGGTCAGCCACAAGTCCGCGTAGAACGTCTTGTCGACGGCGCTGCCGTCGTCGAGGCAGGTGTCAGCCTTGATGCACAGCTTGACCGATGGCGTGTGGTTGTTCTTGGATTCGGCGAGCGCGTGGCTCGTGATCGTGCCGGAGTAATTAGCCATTTTCGGCCTCCTTGATTGCGTTCTTTACGTTGTTGAGTACCTTCTGCAAGTCCACGACGGAGCGCGGAGTCTCAAGCCATTTGAGGGTCTTGTCGGCCTTGTCCTTCGGCAGGCGTTCCAGGAGCCCACGCAGCTCGATTTCTGCCGCCTTCGCGTCGCCTCCGTTGCCGTCCATGGCAGAGAGAATGGCGAGCATGTCGAGAGGCATCTGCTCGGGGAGTCCGTATCGGTTCTTGGCATCCCACGCGGCGGAGTGCGTTGTCTCCACGACACGGGTGCTGCCTCCGTATGCCTTGACCTTGCCGTCCTTGTTCTCGACGAATGTCTCGAAGCGTGCGAAAAGCACCGCGTCGGCCCATTCCTTGAATATGCCGCCCACCTTCGCGTTCAGCTTGCTCTCGAAGTGGTCGTAGTCGTCGCCGAGCACGTTCTGCACCTTGCGGAGCTGCGAGTGCGAGAGGAGAAGGATGTTCAGCCCCGCACGGTTTACCTTGTCCAGGGCGACGAGCAGCTTGCGCGCCTCCTGCTGCGCGAGCACGTAGCCCTTGCCGTACCCGAAGCCCTCGATGTTCTTCTGCTTGCCCTCGGCGCAGACATGTGCGTAGAGCATAGGCTCGACCCAGTCCAGCGTGTCGACGACGAGCGTGCGGAAGTCGCCCGGAGTCGCTGCGAGTTCCTCGCAGAAGTCGAGGATGTCCTTCCAGGATTCGGGCGTGAAGTTGGGGATGCCCTCGAACTGCGGGCCGACAAGGCCGGACTCGCCGCAGATGAAGACGGGGTTCGGCATCGACGCGCCTGCGGTGGACTTGCCCACGCCCTCCACGCCGATGAGCATGATCTTCGGCGGGAGCTTGGTAGGCCCTTTCTTGATTTTGGAGAGAAGATTGTTCATTTTTACCTCGCTTTTTTTTAGTTTAGTTGGTTAAAGTTCCTCGTTCGCGGTTTCGGCCTTGCGGAACAGCGTCACGTCTTCGAGCGATGCGCAGCCGGTGCATACGTCGAAATACTCGCACGAGCCGTACACGCTGCACGCGTTCGGATTCCTACTCCACCGTCCGATGCGTTCGGCGTCGGCGATTTCGCGGCCCACCGCCCACATGTCGAAGAGGTAGTCGGAGAGGTCGGACTCGGAGCGCACCACCTCGACGCGCTGGAAGTAGTAGTCCGGGCGTTCCGCGATGTCGGCCATCAGGCGCGCCTTCCATTCCTCGGGAGTCTCGTCGCATTCGTGCTGCCCCGCGTAGAGCGTGCCGTCCTTCCTGTATTTTCGGTTCTCCTCTGGCGTTGCCTTGTACGGTCTAATCGTGGGCTTGCGGATGACGTCGTAGAGGCACACGTCAACGTCGAATCCGAGGGTGGACGCGCCCACGTAGTAGCCGCTCACCTGCCCGTCGATTGGCAGCTTCTTCCAGTAGTCCGAACCGGGTCCGATGTCCTGGCTCGTGGTCTTGTGCTCCACTATGATGTGCTTGCCCGTCGCCCTGTCCTTCGCGATTGCGTCGATCTTGCCCGCGAGCACCCATGTCTTGCTCACGCCTCCCGTCTCGGGGTTCATCAGCGGGGCCTCGAATCCGAACTCCGCGCCGACGCGTTCGTAGCGTTCCGCGTCGCCCGCTTCCCATTTGGCTTTATAGCCCTCGAAGAGGCAGCGCAGCGTCACGTCTGTGTAGTCGTCGCCAGTGAGTACCGGCGTTTCTTGGCCGCCCCAGTACGCCTCGAGGAGCGCGTGCATGGACGTCCCGAAGGAGAGCGCGTCCGACACCTTCACCGGACGGACGAGGTCCACGTAGGCGATCTTGTATGCTCGGTGGCACGCGTTGAACTTGGAGCGCATGGAGTTGGTGAGCTTGCGGATGTTATCCATATATCACCCCCTCGAACTCGTCATCCAGGGCCTTCGCGATGTCGCGCTTGATTTGCAGGACCTTCTTCTTCGCGTCCCTGTACGCGAGCTGCTGCATGGTCGTGAACTCGCCGCCCGCCATCAGCCATTCGACGATGTTCGTCGCGAGGTTTTGGAGCTCGCGCACGGCCTGCTCGTGGTTGCGTTCCAGAATATTCATGTCTTCGATTGTCATGGTTGTCTCCTTGTGTTAGTGTTAGTAAGTCCTTGCAAATTCGCGGGCAATCCAGCACGCCATCTCGAAAGAGGCCCCGCCCCTGCGGATGCGCTCGCACTCGCGCTGCACCTTCGCGTTCGCCGCAGCCTCGCCGCTCACGATCAGGTAGGCGCGTTTCGGTTCCCCGCGGACGATGAACATGCTGTCGCTCTTCGCGCTCTTGTATTCCTTCTCGCTCATGCCGCGACCTCCCATTCCGTGATCGGCACGTTGAGCTCGATGCCCATGCGCTCGCAGCGGTCGTGTACCATCCGCAGGAGCTTCCCGTACTGCGGATTGATGGAGAGCACCGCGTCTCGCACCGTTCGCCCGTTGTGCCATTCCATCGCGATGCGCACGGGATGCGGGATGACGTCGGGGTTCGTACCCTCGGTGTACCACTTCCCGCAGAACTTCTCGACCTCCGGCACGATGAACGAGAGGAACTGTTCGCGCTCCTGCGGGAATTGCCACTTGTACTTTCCGTTGACCTTGATGTGAACCGAAACGTGGCATAATTGCTGGTATGTCCCGGTAAGCCACGCGAAGTGCTGGATGGCCCGGTTGCGGTTGATGCCCTTCTCGGCTGGCGTCATCAGTCTATAAGTCATGCGCTTCTCCTCTTCGCCCTGGTTTTGCACCATGCTTTCACGTAGCTTTTCCAGTCCGTTATGTTTTCACCATTGGATGTCCTGTTCTTGCGTTCCGTGGTCGCGTAGTAACATTCGCAGGCGTCGTCGATGTCAAGTCCTTCGCTTGTGGCGAAATCCACGACCACTTGGCGGTCGGAAGGCATAGGGCCGGCAGCGTCCTTTTTGGGTCGTCCGCCCTTCTTCCCGTTTTCACTGTGGTACTTAAAATCTTTCGCCGCCTGGTCCGCAGCTTCTTTCGCCCGCGCCGATTTAGAGTAGTCGCCCACGATGAGCGCGTGCCTGAACTCGTATTCCTCGCGGCCAAGTGCCTCGAAGTCAATAGAGCCGTCTTCCTTGCGAAACCGTTCCGTAAGGGCTGCCATCGGGTCGATCCATATTTTCACCCAACGGACACGCACTATTCACCGTCCGCGTTGAATGTACCTTCGATTTTTGCGAGAATGTTTCGCGCCGTGTCGGCGGTCTTTTTTGCGCCGACGACAAGCAGCGGATCGTCGCCCTTCTTGAGCATCGCGTCCGTCTGCTCGTCAAAACGGGCGACAGCCGTCTTCACGATGTTGACGAGCAAATCTTTTTCTTCTATCTTAAAACGAAAACCTGCCACGGGTAAACTCCTTTAGCAGGTCGATTGTCGAAATATGTCAGTGGTTTAAATATTCCGCATTATCGGCAATCAACCTAACACAAATATAACACTTTTTTGCGATTACGTATAGGTAATTTTGTAAAATTTCAGTTTACAAAAACCTTTCTAGTTTACATATTTCAAAAGCAAAAATAAAGCAAAATATAAAGCAAACATAAAAGCAAAACATAAAGCTAAACAAAAGGATGTAAGAAGTAAGAAGTAAGAAGTAAGAAGTAAGAAGTAAGAAGTAAGAAGTAAGAAGTAAGAAGTAAGAAGTAAGATTGAGGGTTCTTTGAATGCTATCCTTATAAAACCCAATATCTGTAAAGAACCCTCAAACGCGCGTGCGCGCGTGAGGGTTGCTTATGCATGTTTTTTTTGTTTGGTTGAACACTCCCACCACCAAAACGAAAAGAGCCCCCGGAAGGGGCTCTTGTCGCAAATGCGGGGCGTCTACTTTTCCGGCTTGTCACCGTCCCCGTCCTTCCCAGTCAGCTCCCGGAGCATCCGCTCGATGCGGTCCAGGCGCTTCCAGTTCGACGAGTTGTTGTCGAAGAACCGCACGACGGCGATGAACACGTAGAGGGCTATGCCATAGCCGACGATCACCTTGACGAGTTCCCAGCTCATGCGCCCTCCCTGCCGAGGTACGCCTCGACAAGCGCACGGACGAGAGCGCTCTGGTTGCCCGCCACCTTCATGTCCACTCCCTCGCCCGCAGCCTTCTTCATCGCCCTGTCTAGCTGCGCACGGTCGAGGTTCAGTGTCATCCGTTCTAGTTTCTGCGTCATTGTTCCTCCTTTACGATGCGGCCTTCTTGGAAGGCCATGCTGGGATGTTCTTCTTGCCGTTGCCGCCGCGCCATTGCCTGCCGTACACTCTGCCGTTCACGGCAACGGTGTGGCCGTCCCAGCAGGGTGACGCGTTGAACGCGCAGGCGAGCGCGTATGAAAGTTTTTGTGCCTGGTACTCTGTGCCGAAGAACTTGATGGACACCGGCTCGGAGCTGGATTCGTCAAAGCAGCCGTAGATAGTCCAATGCTGGCGACCGCTGAATGTGTTCTTGTATTGGTGCATGGTTGACCTCGCTTTGTTTTGGATTTGTTCTTTTAATTTACACAACTTACATAAATTATGCAATAGTCATTATGTAAAATATTTGTTTACAATATTGCATTTATGCGAATATTTGCATAAATTATGTATGAAGGGGTCCGCTCATACCCGAGGCGGACTATGGCTACTAAATCAAAAAAAGGCACGAAGGCTAAACAGAATACGCTCCAGGAGCCCGTCCTGGCCCCTACCCCTGCCGGAACTACTCCCGAACCCGAAAAGGCCGCAGAAGGCGCGGAAACGCCCAAAGACGAACCGGTCTACGTGCCGCCCCCGCTGACCCCCGAGGAAATCATCCGCGAACGCTACGGGATCAGCCCCGACCAGACAAGCATCCCCAAACTCCTCTACGCCCTCCTGTGCGAGGCCGTGTCGAAATAACGGAGGCGCGCATGACTCTCGGCTCACTCTCGCTCAAGGTCGGGGAAAAGATCGAACCTTCCCCGCAAATCCGTAGGAAATCTACAAAAATCGTCGTTAAAACCGCTAAAAAGCCGGTTCCGCGAGAAAATTGCGCGCCCGTCGTTGCCTCTAATCGTTCCTCTAATCGCGGGAATCCGTATCTTGACGATGTTCGCCATCTTTGGACGGCTGAAGAACAGCTCGCCGCCGCATCGAAGGGCGGCAAGGTCAAGGCCCTGCGAAGGGCTATTCTCGACGACTGCGCCAGGACCGCCGCCAAGGAGAACCGCATCGCAAAACTTTTCGACGACGCACTGAACGAACCCGACCCGGAAATCGCGAACCAGAAGATGCAGCTCGCCGAACGTGCCGCCAAGTTCATCGGGGCGACACACGACCAGTCCGACGAGGCCAAGCAGAAGATCGAGCTCGCCGGGAAACTCGACAACAACCTGAACGTCCACATCGAGAAGGTATAAGTGGACGTCACGCTCAAGCTCCTACCCCATCAGCGCGCGCTGGTGGACTCCGTCGCCAACAAGTCGCTCCTCTTGTGCGGGCGTGGCGCGGGCAAGTCCTACATCCTCGCCGCGATAACCCTGCTCACGCTATTGCATGGCAAGAACGTGATGGTGGGAGGCCAACGATACGACACCCTGCACGACACGCTCTACGCCGAAATCAAGCGCATGGCTACCGACTGGGGCATCTACTCGTTCATCGAGTGGCGCGAGGCACCGATGCAGATGCGCTACAACGGACACTTCGTCTACTTCGGCACATACGAGTCGGTGGACGCGTCGCGCGGCTACTCCAACATTTCCCTGCTGTTGCTCGACGAGATGTTCCTCGCCCCGTTGACGATCCTCTCCGTCTGGGGTCCGTGCATGCGTGGCCCGGAGGTTGACAAGCCCCGCATCATCGGGGCGACCACGCCGCGCGTCGACAGCGGCTGGAACGTGTTGATGGCATCGAGCGACTGCGACTGGGAAATCATCAGGGCGACGACGCGCGACAACACGTTCATCACAGACGAACAGTATGCGCTCATCCTATCCGGCATCACTACCGACGAGATGCGCCGACAGGAACTCGACGGAGAGATTCTCGTGGGCAACGGCGCGACGTCGCTCATCCGTCTTGACGAGTTCCCGCTCATCGCCGCGCCTACCCTCGACGAGACGGTCGTGGCGGGGCTCGACTGCGGCGAGGGCGTGGAACGTGACGCGACCGCGTTCTTCGCGCGACGCGGGAACACCGTGCTCGACATGTGGAAGCTGAACGGCATCGACCACGAGGAGACCGTCCGGCGCATCCTCAACTTCCACAAGGCGCACCCGGTCGGCAAGCTGAACATGGACATGGCGTTCAGCGACTACGAGTTCAACATCCTGAAGTACGAGATGCCATGCGAGCAGATACCGTTCGCACGGCACCCCAGCGAGGACAACCGCGCGAAGTTCGCGAACATCCGCGCGGAGATGATGTTCAACTTTACGGCGCAGGTAAAGCGCGGCCTGTGCGTCGAAGGATTCGACCTCACGCCCGAACTGAAACGGCAGGCGTGTGCGCTCTCGTGGCGCAAGGACAGGCAGGGCCGCCTGCTCGTGACACCGAAGGACGACCTGCGCGTGCTGCTCAAGATGTCCACCGACATCCTGGACGCCGCAGGTCTTTCGTGCGTGGAGCTTTCCAACATCGACGACCCGGCGATGTCGATGGACTCGGTCCAGGACGTGACCGCCGCCGAGCTCTCCGAAATAATGGAGGACGAATAGATGGTAGGCTTCGCCTATAAAAACGCCGACGCACTCGCCATGGCCGTCCGCCTCCGCATGGCGCACCGCTGCCCCGCCGACATCGACGACCTCCTCGGGCGCGTGGTCATGGACCTCGTCTACATGGCGGCGCGACTCATGGCCTACAAGCCGAAATACTCGAGCGAGGGGCGCCTCGCCATCATCTTCGACATCGACAACCGCATGGACGCGGTCGTGCGCATCATGAACGCCATCGACCAGCACAAGGTCAAGACCAGCAACCCGAAGGCGATGGTCAACTACATGGTCTTTACGGCGCAGAACTCGTTCCGCAACGCCATCTACTTCGCCGAGAACCGCCAGCGCATCGGCGGCACGGTGAACGTGGACGCATTGGGCAAGAAACGGAGCCGCGCGAGTCTTTGGTCGACATGCGAAAAGAACGAGGTGCTTTCGATGCTTACCGGAAAGGGGGCGAACCTGTACGGGGAGACCGAGAACATAGCCAACGGACGAAAAGTTTCAACAATGCAAACATAAAATCCACAAGGAGTAAACCATGGGAAGAAGGACAGACGAAATCCTCGCCGAACTGAAGGACGAGGAAGCCAAGGAACAGGCCAAGGCCGCAGAAACCGCACCAGCCGAGACCGTACCGCCTACGACGGAAAAGGACGAACCCGAACCGACTACGGACCCGGAACCAGCGCCGGAGGAACCCGCAAAGGAACCCGAGCCGGAACAAGCTGCCGCAGAAGCCGAACCGACCCAGGCAGAACCTACCAAGGACAACCCGCCCAAGAAGAAGGAAATCCCGGACGACCCGCTTAAGCGCGCAGAGTTCGCATTCAGGCGCCAGCTCGAGAAGAAGGACGAGAAGCACCGCAAGGAACTCGCAGACCGCGAGGAGGCTTTCAAGAAGATGCAGGCCGAGCTCGAGGAGCTGAAGAAGCAGCTCGCACCGAAGGAGACCCCCAAGACCCGCGCCGACTTCAAGAACGACGACGAGTACATCGACTACCTGGTACAGCAGCGCACCGCCAAGGAGCTCGACAAGTTCCGCGAGGAATCCGCCAAGGCCAAGAAGGCAGCCGACGACGAGGCCGCGAGGAAGCGCGCCGCAGACGAGGACATCGAACGACAGCAGCAGGCGTGGCTCGAGAACGTGGGCAACGCATTCGCGGGCGACTCACAGCGCGTCCAGGTATTCCTGACGAAGGTACAGCACGCCAACCGCAACGGCCTCGGCCAGATCCTCGACGCATGCCCCGCCGCATCCGACTACCTGTTCCACAACCCGCAGGGGCCGAAGGTCATGGAAAGGCTCCTAAACGACAAGGACTCCTTCATGCGCGTGTTCGGTGACGGCCACGCCTCCCAGCTCGACGTATACTACTCGCTCCGCAAGGTCGAGGAGGACATCGCGCGCGAGTCCGCGCAGCCGAACCCGTCTGCCCCGCAGAAGAAGGCGATGCCCGCCATCGGGCGCCCAGGAAGGCAGGCTGGTGGCGGCAGCGCCCCGGACATCTTCAGCGACGACGACGCCATGCGGAGCTACATCCGAGGGCTGCGCTGACCCCTCTCCCTTTCTCACTTGTACTAGGTGGTGCAAGGATGTAAAAGTCCTTGCCGCCGAAAGGGCGACGCAATTCCCTCCGACTGACGGCCTGCCGTGGACCTTGACTCGCGGCGTTTCCCGACTTGTAATGCACGTAACGGGGCGCGCGAAATCAACAGAACATCCACGACAACTGCGCCAAACAGCGCGGAGGGTAATTTTATGGCATTCGCCAACAACAAGAAAGTCAAGCTCATCGCCTCCATGGTCGATGACGACATGGCCTACATCAAGGGCTCCAAGTCTTACTTCAGCCAGGACGAAGTCAAGGGCAAGAAATTCGGCCAGACCGTCTCCGGCTACCTCGCCGACCCCGGCACCGTCCACGACGGCATCGTCGCAAACCCCGACTCCATCAGCGAAATCGAAATCACCGCAACGATGCAGAACAAGAACTCCTCATGCGAACTCGACCTCTGGAACGAGTTCACCGACATCGAGGACTTCGCCAAGGAAATCGCGGAACCGCGCGCCAAGAACCTCGCGCTCTCCGCACAGAAGGCCATCATGGACGCCAACATGATCCGTTCGTGCCAGGCCGTCGTCGCCACCTCCGCAGGCTTCGGTCTCCTGACCAAGTCCGCCAAGGCCCTCGACGAACTCGGCGTCGCTGGCAAGAAGCTCTCCTTCCAGTCCCCGAACATCATGGGCGACATCGCCGAGAGCGGTCTCTCCCGCTTCATCCCGACCGAACAGATGAAGAAGATTTACGACGACGCCTACCTCGGCCAGTATGCCGGCGCCGCCCAGATCGAAATCGCCAACACCCCGGTCATCGACACGACCGACCAGGAAACGGCCCCGACCATCACCTTGACCGCCGTTACCGACTCCAACAGCAACAACATCGGCTGCGCAGCCATCAAGGTCGCCGTGTCCGCGAACAACTCCAAGAAGTTCATCAAGGGCTGCGCATACAGCGTGAGCGGCCTCTACATCCGTAATGCCGCAGGACAGGAAACGAACCAGCCGTTCGTCGTCATCATCCAGGAAAGCAAGAACGGCGGTTCCGCCGTTACGGCTTCCATCCCGGAAATCCGCATCGCCGCCGCTGGCACCGGCTACAACAACGCGAACGCGTGGATGAGCCAGAGCGCCCTCGACTCCGCCATCACGACCGGCTACCTGACCCTCACTCCGATGCTGACCGGTGCCAAGCACTATGCCGTAGGCCAGTGCCGCACCGAGACTGCCCTCGGCTTCGACCAGTACCGCTTCGGCAACCTTCCTGGCTCCGAAAACTCGGACGTGGCCACCGCTGGCAACGTCACCATCAAGATGGGCGAGTTCGGCGACGGCAAGAACGGCGTCAAGCTGGTCCGTCTCGACTTCCCGTTCGTCGCGAAGATTTTCGACGTGCGCGAATCCGTGACGACCTACCTCCTTCTCGACTAATTCTGCATGCATGGGTGTCTTTCCAAGGTCTCCTTGAGGATGCCGCGAAGCGCTCGCCTAACCACGGCGGGCGCTTTTTCCTTCAACTTGTACTTGGTGGCGTATGAAGGTTAACGAACTTATCCAGACAGCGTGCGAGGACCTCGGCAGGGTCGGCGACGGCGAGACCGTATCCGGAGACCTGGGCGCCTCGTGCGAGGGGCTCCTGAACCGGGCCATTACTGAACTGAACCAGGACGGCTACATAGCCGTCACGAAGCGCGAGCACGACATCGTGGCCGCGGGACGCATCTATTTCCGCGTGCTCGAGGTCGGCGAAGCTCTCCCGCCCAACACGATAAACTCCGAACCGCCAGACAGCGTGTCCGACGTGGCCCGCAAGGTGGGCATCCGCTGGATGCGCCTCCGCGGGATGGAAATCTCGGACATACGCGCCGTGACCTCCGGAGGGCTCCCGCAGGCATGGACGTACCAGACCACGACCGAGACCGCCCCTAGCGGCAAGACACGCCAGGTGGGCGTCATCGACATGAACGGCACGAGCCCTGCCGAAATGCGCGTATTCGTGCGCGAGAAGATACCGGCCTACCGCATCGGCGACACCATCTATTTGTCCGACCTTTACCGCAACCTCATCCTCTACGCGCTCGAGGTGCGCATCTGCAAGAAGTACAAGCTGTACTCCTACCTAGACCAGGCGCAGGCGGACCTGCTCGCGGCGAAGGACTCCATCGACACGAACAAGCTGGCGAACGCGCCGGACGTGAGCGATGCCTCGCTCTCCGGCTCCTACCTCGACAGCTACTACGACGGCCTCGGCGGCGTGGGGTACTAAAATGGGACGCGGCAAGGTCATTTCCGCACTCGTAGGCGCGTCCAACAAGGCGCGCTTCCCCGGAGTGCAGGGCTCGCAGCTCTCGGTCAACATGTTCTACGCAAGGAACGGCGCAGACGAGTTCATGGAATCCGTTCCCGGAATGAAGCTGAAGAAGCTGGTCGCTGACGGGCGCAAGTGCAGGGGTGCGTACTGTTCCACCATCGGCCTCAACTCCTACGGCAGCGACGAGGACCTTTTCGCCGTTTTCGGCTCGACGGTCTACCTCCTACTCGAGGACGGCACCGCCACTTCCATCGGGCGAGTCTCGACCAACAACGGCTCGCAGATCAGGTTCGCCGAGACGGGCGGACCTCGCGCGATGCTGCTCATCGTTGACGGCGTGAACTTGTGGTATTACGACCTGAAGGAAGGCGGGCAGATGGTGTCCGTCCAGCTCCCGGAACGAATCACTGCCGAAGGCGGGCTGATTACGCCGGACCAGGTCGCGGTGGTCGGGGGCTCCATCGTCGTGAACGACAGCCGGAGCGGCTACGTGTATTACTCCATCCCCTACCCGCTGGCGAACGACACGCGCACGATGTACGTGATGGAAGGCGACAAGCCGAAGTACATGCCGGACGGGGTTACCCCTGTGACGGAGCAGTTCCCGTCCCGTGAACACGTATTCGAGGACGATTACCACGTCCCGAAGTTCTTCAACACCGAGTCCAGCTCGGACAACATCAACGGGCTGTACGCCGTAGGGCCTACGCTATACGTTTTCGGCCCCAAGACGGTCGAGATATGGCAGCGCGGCTCGGGCGATTTCGAGGAATGGATCAGGACGAGCTACACCGCGCAGAACGGCTTCGGCCTGGAAGCGCCGGACAGCGTTGCGTCCTCGGGTTCCCTTGTCTATTTCGTTTCGTCCGGCGCGCAATACGGCAAGGCCGTGATGATGGCCTCCGGGACCACGTACAAGAAAATCAGCGACGACTGGCTCGACGAGAAGCTCATGCGCGAGAAGGCGTCCAGCGCCTTCGGCTTCTGCTACTCGGTGGGCGAGCACAACTTTTACGTCCTCCAGCTCCCCGGAATCGGTGAGACCTGGGTGTACGACACCCTCGACGGCGGCTGGCACCAGCGCACCTCCCGCGACAAGCGGACGGGCATCGAGGGCGCGTGGCGCGCCAACTCGGTGCAATACTGGCGCGAGAAGTTCTGGACTTTCACGACTGACGGGTGCTGGTGCGAGTTCGGCGGCGGCTACTGGTCCGAGGACTACCCGGACGGGACGAGCCTCCCCATGGTCCGCCACCGCCAGACGGCAGTGATCGTTGACGACCTCCGCCCCTTCACGTTCGAGGAGCTGACGGTTGAGTGCAACGTGGGCTCGTGGGACGACTACGAGCTCCAGCCGAAGCTGTTGCTCGAGGTGAGCAAGGACGGCGGGAACACGTACGGGAACGTGCGCAGCGCGAGCATGGGACGCACGGGCAACTACTCGCAGAGGGTGCGATTCATGAACCTGGGCTATTGCAGGCTTTGTGTCCTGCGCCTGACCTACTCGCACCCGACGGAGTTCGTCATCGCGAAGGCTTCGGTACGTGCCGAGGCGACGGCGGAGGAGATGTAGGATGCGCTCGGGAATCATCAACGCGAACAGCCCGCGCGAGGACATCTGGGGCGCGCTTACTGGCGTATGGAACGAGTACGACGAGCGCGGGTGGCATATAGTGAAGACCCCGTTCTTCGTTTCGCTCTCGGCCACTTTGCAGGCCGGTCCGCAAATCCTCCCGGTGACCCCGAGGAGGGCGGCGGTGCTCTCGTGGGCGAACGCGAACGCGAACGGCATCGTCGTGCTGAAGGCACTGGACAGGAATTTCGTATTGCCCGATAACGCTGTGGTCGAAGCCACCCTTTTCGGCACAGGAGAATAGAAGATGGAAATCAAGGACGCAAAAGACTTGAAGAAGAAGCTCGCGGAGTTCCGCGACGCTGTCGAGAACTACCTCGACAACATGGAAATGGACGAGGCCGACAAGAAGGCCGAAAAGGAAAAGGAGTAAAATATGGGACTCTTGGACGTAGTCGGCGGATTGCTGGGGACAGACAACAAGAACGCCGTGAACAAGGCGAACGAAACGCTCGACAACATCGCGACGATGGCTGCGGCTACGCGCAACGCGAACCAGGCGACGCTGGACCAGTACCTCTCGCAGATGCAGAACCAGTTCTCGGGCGGTGCGCGGGCATACGATGACGCGGTTGCGAACCTCGCGAACGCCATCGGCAACGCCGACTACTCGGGCTTCCAGTACGGCGGCAACGTGAACAGCTTCTACGACCCTGCGGCGCAGCAGAGGGCGAACGCCGCGATGGACGCCATCGAAAATTCCGCCGCATCGGGCGGCTCCCGCTTCTCGTCCAACTTCCTCGACAAGGTGGCGGCGAAGCAGCAGGCCCTCGCGTCCGAGGAATGGTCCAAGGCATACGACCGCATGATGCAGGACCGTGCCGCACAGCTCCAGCAATGGCAGACGGGACAGACGCAGCAGCAGAACAAGCTCCAGAACATCGCGACCCTCGCGAACGTGTACGGCATGGACCGCAACGCGCTCAACGACGCGGTCAACAGCTACTACACGAACACTATCAACAACCGCAACGCCAACTTGCAGACGGTGGCCGACCTGACTGCAGGCAAGGCGCAGAACGAGCTCGCCCGCACGAACGGCATCTCGGACATCTTCGGCGGTGCCGCCACTCTCGGCGCGGCGATCTTGAAATAGGGGGTATACCATGCCGTTGAGCATCAATTTCAACTGGAGGGCGCCGAACGTGGACGTTTCGTTCTCGGAACGCCAGCGCGACCGCCTGAACCAGGGCCTCGTGCAGGCCGGGAACGCGATTTCCGGCGTGAAGGACTACCGCTGGCGCAAGGCGGAGCAGGAGCGCCGCAACTCCATCGAGGACTCGGACAGACAGCGCCGCGTCGCGGAGGAGGAACGGCAGAAGAAGCTGTACGGCGAGGCCGCCGAGGCCATCCGCGGCAAGATGGCGCAGCGTGCGGCTCTCGTGCAGAAGCGCGACGCGCTGAAGGCTAAAATCGACGCTTTGAAGGCTAGAATCGGAGAGTAATCCATGGCAAGCTGGTCCGACATCATGAAGATACTCCCGAGGGTTGCGCTGCAACTCTTGCCGGGGATCATGCTCGGCGGCGGGCGCATGGCGACCACCATCACGAAGGCGGCGCAGAGGAAAGTCCCCGGCGCGGCGATGACGTACCCCGGACTGACGCAGAACTTCATCTACCCCATCGTCCCGTATTACTCGAAGGAATCGTGGGCGAACAACAACGGGGTCCAGCGCGGAGTCGCGGAGAAGTCGGCAAAGGCGCAGAGCCTCGAGGAACACAACCGCGCCCTCATGGCGGGAGGCCCCGCGGCAGAACGAATGCTCGAGAGCTGGTGGCCGGGCGAGGACGTCCAGCCGCGCCAGGACTTCACGCCGAGCAGCTCGGCGGTGCGCGGAGTGCGCATTTTGCCGAACAACAAGATACAGATACAATTCCGCGACGGCGGCAAGTGGTACACGTACCGCGGTGGCAGCAATCCCCGCGAGGCGTCCGAAGCCGCGCACGCGTTACTGACCGCCCCGAGCATCGGGCGTTCCCTGCCCCGCAACGGCAAGAACCGCCACGACTACCCCGGCGCCGAAGGAATCCCGGATTCCGAGGTCGGCTGGTGGGGACGCAACCATTACGACCCGAACTGGTAAGGAGAACTTATGGCAGAGAACATTGTTTTTAATTGGGCGGGACAAGGCCCGCAGGCTGGCGGGGCTTCCGCGACGTATTACGGAGCCGCACCCGTGCAGACACCCGCCGCCGACCCGTTCGCGGCAGAACGCGCCGAGCTCGCGCAGCTCGAGGCCGAACTGAAAAACGTGGAAAACGAAATCGCGGATTTCGACCGGGCGAACCCCGGCATCGACTCCGGGGACATTGCGGTGGCCGCGAAGATGATGGAGGCCGGGAACTCCGGCCCCTACCAGTCGATGGTTGGCATGGCGCAGAGCCGTGCGCAGGGCATAGCGAGCGCCGCAAAGAACGCAGAGGACGCCATCCACAACGCAATCGACAACGCAGGCGGGTTCGTTGCCACGTTGAAGGCGAAGGACGACATGGCCCGCGAGGAGGCCCGCGCGCTCATGCGCGTGCAACTGAACAAGGCCGAGCGCATGTCGAAGGAATCGGGCGTCCCTCTGCCGGACGAATGGTTCAAGCTCGACGCCCTCGTCAATGAAGGGAAGCCCGAAGGCGACGGCAACGGCTGGAACTACGACAACACCCGCGAATTTGCAAACGACATCCAGACGAAGGTCAACAACAACGCCCTTCACGATTCCGACCTGGAAGAAGCGGAGAAGCACGCGCAGACCATCAACAACTCGGACATGGCGAAGGAAATCCGCGACATCGTCAAGGCGAACAAGTACAAGACCGAGGAAGCGAAGGCGAAAGGCAAGGCCGCAAGAGCCGCCGCCGAGACGGAGGCCGCCGCCATCAACGCGCTGACCGACAAGAACGAGCGCCTCGTCCGCTGGAACGGGGCCTCCAAGAACTTGAAGACGTACTACACGATGGACAACGACGGGATCGTCAAGAAAAAGTAAGAGGTGGAAAATGGCAAAACCTAGCGATATTCTCACGAGCATGGCGATCGCCGACAAGGACGCGACGGACTCCGCACGTGTCGCGGGCTACCTCGACATGTTCAGGAACGCGCAGGGCCTGACGGGCGACCTCCGCGAGAAGGCGTTCATCGAGGGCTTCGGCGGTTCCGTCCCCTACGAGTTCCGCGAGGCCGAGACGAAGGCGGAGCTGCCGACGGTTTCGGCGATACTTGACAAGCTGGAACTGAAGGACGACAAGAAGGACATGAAGGGCGGCAAGACGGCCCTCGACAAGTTCCTGTCCGGCATGACCGACGGCAAGAAGCGAAAGGACTTCAAGGACGCCATCGAGAAGGCGTGGGGGGCCGAGGGCTGGGAATGGACGAAGAAGGCGTTCCAGGATGCATCCACCGACAAGATGAACGAGGACATCAAGGCGGGCCGCATCATGGCTCTTTCGGGCGACATGGAAGGCCAGGGCATCCCGGAGAAGGTCGGCGGCATGGCGATGAAGTTCTTCACGCCTCGCCGGTACGAAGCCTTCGCAGAAGGACGCGACCCGACCTGGAAGGACAACCTCGGTGACGCCGTTGAAAGCGGTTTTATGTCCGTTCCGGCTGGTCAATACGCGCGAGTCCTCGGAGTGGTTCCGAAGGTCGGCAAGGCGTTGAAGGCAAACAAGTACGTGTCCAACCTTTTCGGCAACGCCGTGGCTCCTTTTGCTGGCGAAGCCTTGGATGACGTGATGCGTGGCGATGACGACCCGAACCTCGAAAGACAGGATTTCAGCCTCGGGGACGCCCTCATGTCTACCGCCACGAACCTAGGCGTTAACTTCGGGCTTGCCCGAGGTTTGGGCGGCGCGACCCGCACTCTAGGCGGCGAACTTACCAGAAGCGCCGAAGGCGGTGCTATGGGCAAGGTGCGCAAGGCAATCGAAAGCCTAGGCAAGACCAACGTGGAACGCGGTCTCCCCGCCCCCACGTCCAAGGCCGGGTACATCTTGCAGGCAGCCGACATGGCTGCGCCCACGCTGTTCGTCAACCGTCTAGGAAAAGACCGCGACGCCGACCTCGCCTTCAATATGGCCGGATTGGCTATTCCCGGCGCTTCTGCGAGCGCTTTGCTTGGCGCAGGCGGTATGTACGGGGTCAACTCCGTAAAGGACGAAGTTAAGGCCATACGCGACAAGGAACACGGCGAAATGAAAGACCGCAAGACGAAGAAGCAGGTCGAGGCGGTCAAGGGGACGACCATCGGCCTCACCCCGCGCGACGAGAAATACTTGCAGGCAGTAGCGGACGACCCGTCCATCGTGACGTTCGGCTATGCCGCCGACCCCGACGACTTCAAGCTGTGGCTCCTCGAGCGCGGTCACGACCTCCTGAAAGGCACCGGCGCGCACCGCCCCATCTGGGAAATCGAAGCGAACTAAAACTTGTACTTGGTGGCGAACATGAACGAGAATTTGACAAGATTTAAAAAGTTTTCGGCGCGCTCCAAGTCGCGTTTCTCGAAACTTTACGAAAACATAAAGGAGGAAAAAGACCTCCTTGCTGGCAACCAGTGGGACAAGAACGACGACAAGTTCGTGTCCGCGAAGCGCAACCGCATCACGGTAAACGTACTGAACAACCAGGTCAACTCCGTCTCGAACCAGTACGCGGCCTATCCGTTCACGTGGTTCACGGGACAACAGGAACTCGACGAGAAAATCGACGATTTCTTCTCGTCCGACTCCAACCGCTTCGCGTCACAGGAAGCCCTCCTCGACACCGTGTCCTTCGGGCTCGGCGTTTTGGCGCTCGGCTCCGACGTAGACCCGCAGGGGAACAACGTCCCGGTCATCTACGCCGTGGACGACATCGAACGCGTGGTGCTCGACCCGGACAGCGTGGAGCTCGACGGCTCCGACGCCATGGAAGGCGCCCTCATCGACTACCGCTCCCGCGAGTGGGTGCGTGTGCACATGGGCATGGAATACCTGCCCGCCGAGGACGCGCCGATGATTGTCGGGAACGCCTCGTGCTCGGAACTCGTCCCCATAGTTACATACTACCGCCTCGACACGGACGGATGCCACGTCTACACGTTCGTGAACGACAAGGAAATCAAGTCGACCGAAACCGACGAGGACGGGAACTCCTACGAAAAGGAACAGGTCATCCCGATTCATCGCATCCCGCTTTTTCCAGTATGGGGCGAGCGCACGTGGGACGGCGACAAGAAAACCTACACGGGCCTCGTCTCGAAGGCGAAGTACATCCAGCGAATCGTGAACTACGCGTTCACGCAGCTTTGCGAACGTCTCGCGCTTTCGCCCAAGCCGCAGTGGCAGGGCTACGCGGAATCGTTCAAGAACCTCGACAAGTATTACAAGCAGGCCGGGAGCGGCAACAACACCATCGTCCCGGCCAACCGCCTCGCGAACGACAAGAAGACCGTGCTCGACCTCCCGAAGCGCCTGGACAACACCGTGCAATTTACGGACGTGCAGGGCATCGTGCAGGGCGCGCTCGGCTTGATGTCCTCCATCACGGGCGTGGATTCCAAGGGCCTCGCGGACGCCGAGACCGATGTGACGGCCACCGCCGTGATGTACACGGCCAAGGTGTTCCAGAACAACGTGCGCCACTACTTCTCGCACCTCCGCACCTCCTTCAAGGCATTGGGCGACACCGTCATGGCATTGTGGGGCTACGATGTGCCGGTGGACGTTACGCAGGGGCCGGAAAACTACATGGAACTCCAGGTTGCGCGGCAGGAGCTGAACCAGCTCATGCCGAACGTGGAGCCGAACCAGAAGCGAGCCATCGTGAACGCCATCCTCCGCACGCACCCGGACAACGAGATTTTGGCGCAGCTCTACGCCGACCTCAACAGCATGCCGGCCCCGACACCCATGGAGCAGCAGGCTATCGAGACGGCGCAGAAGATGAAGGAAGCCATCGAGCAGAAGGACCAGGAAATCCTCGCCCTCACGGCGCAGGTCCAGGCATACGAAAGGAGCCGCAAGGACTTCGAGCAGGGCATCATGGCCGACTTCCTCAAGCAGCGCCAGGAACACGAGTTCCGCATGGAGGAGAACGCGCAGAAGGCCATGCTCGAGCAGGGGGCGGACGCCGTCAAGAGCGCGGCGGAAGCGGACAAGGCGCAGATGGACGTGGAACAGAAGGCCATACAGCTAGAGACGCAGAAAATCAAGAGCGCTACCGAGATCATGCGCTCGGTGGGGGTATAAATGAAGATAGGATTCAACCCCGGCTCGATCGTGGACCTGAACGGCTCGCCGCTCGTGGGCCGGGTTACCATCTACGAGCACGACAGCGAAATCGTCAAGACCGTCTACACTTTGGAGGGAGAGACGTACACGCAGGCCGAGAACCCGCAGCTCCTCAACGTGGCCGGAAGGCTCGACGACACGCTCTACTTCGACGCGTCCGTCGTGGACGTTAAAATTGAGCGCTATGTCGGCGAGGAAGGGCTCATGTCCGAGGAATCGCCTGACGACGACTTCGAGACATTCGACGTGTACAGCTACGGATTCACTCTCGACATCGGAACGGCAGGGGAAATCGTGGACACGGTGGACGACCTCCGCACGACTCCGACGAGCGCCGGTACGGTCAACGTGCGCGGCTACTATTCCGCCGGGGACTGTTCCCCGCGACTCTACGTGTGGGACGCATTCTCCTCGACTACCGAGGACGGCGGCTATATCATAGCCTCCAGCCTCACGTCGGAGGGCCGCTGGATTCTCGCCTACGACGGTGAGACGATTCCCTGCACCTGGTACGGGGTGCGCCATACCAACATGTCGAACATCGCGTCGCTTTTGGGATACCCCGGCATCGTCGGGACGTACTCCATCAGGACTGCCCCGCGCGTCTATTTCGTGCGCGGCACGTATGAAGCGGAGGCGTACACATACACTACCGACAAGGCGCTCGTATTTTCAAGCAAGGCCAAGTTCACGGGGGCTACGTTCAAGTGTCCTTCCGTGGAGGTAGACGGGGCCATTACCGACTACATCGCGGACTTCAGCTTCAACGAGAACGGGCTGGAATCGCGTGCGCACAGCTCGTGGTTCCGCAGTTCATACAAGTTCTGGAAATGTGGCGCGTGCGAGCTGGTGTACGACGAGAACAACCATTTCGCGAGAACGACCCCGCCTGCGGACGAGATGGACGCGGCTGCGACCTTCATCATCAACGACCTTGGGCGTCACGTATTCACGCGCAAGCTCAAAATCGGTGTGTTGACGTTCAACTACGACAGCGACGAAATCGCGGTGGACGTGTTTTTAGGCAATACCCTTGTCTGCAAGTTCAGCGCGGGCGACCTCGTGAACATGCCGAAGGCGACCATCTCGGACCTGACCTCCGGGCTCGTAACCGCTGAAACGGTCGCGACTGAGCGCTACAAGGTCACGACGGATTCGGACTACTGGACTTCCACGGACAGCGACATCGACCTCTCCGGCGTGCATGCGACGGAGGGCGAAATCTACCTCCTCACGAACACGAAGGATGGGCAGATCACCGTGACTGTTCGCCGGACGACCATGACGCAGGAAGACTTCCACGTACACTTCCCGCTGAACTCGGGCAACAGCGTGGCGCTTGTTTGCGTCCAGGGCTGGCAGGCTCCCGGCCCGATGTACCCGAGTGGCCTCCTCGCGTGGTGGTCGCCCATTACTGCAAATGTTGTTTTAACCAAGACCATGGATTAAGATATGCTCGGTTACCTTGTAAGCCCCAACAAGCAATTTGTAACGAAGGACGGCGCGCCTATGACGGCGGGCCACCTCGAGGTGTTCCTGTACGAGACGGACGACCGCGCGACGACGTACAGCGACTTCAACGGGACGCTCAACCCTGCGGACATCGCGATCGACGCGAACGGACGTGCCTCGGTCATAGCCGACGACGGCACGACGTACCGCATCGAGGTGTACGACGCTTCTGGTGCGCTTCAATGGACGGTCTCCCCTGCCTTTGCTGGCGGTGACGGTGCGGTTGCCGAGATTATCGCGGACCTTTCGGGGTGCGTGCGGGCGGACGTGGAGCAGGACTTCAGCGACGCGCAGAAGGCGCTGGCGAGAGAAAACATCGGCGCGGTAAGCCTCGAGGATATCCCGGACGACCAGGTGAACGCGGACTGGGACGAGGACGACCCCTATTCAAAGAGCTTCATCGAGAACAAGCCGGACCTCTCCAAGTTCGTCCGGGCGGACGTGG
>Ga0326513_10001185_pt1 | contig 21196 bp, 16 predicted proteins | sample 2_2465_0518_D_FD_203654 | JGI IMG/M metagenome (GOLD analysis project Ga0326513, IMG submission 203654) | Bovine rumen microbial communities from UC Davis, California, United States - 2_2465_0518 | ecosystem: Host-associated > Mammals > Digestive system > Stomach > Rumen | place: USA... | reverse complement strand
CCTGTTTTTGTTGGTATGGTTTTCTTTTGCACTTTTAATTATACCACAAAAACGGAGAAAAGTCAGTAGTTTTTAAACTTTATTTGCATTGTAAAATAGCCATTTTGCTTATTTTACAATCGCCTATAATATAACTCATAAGGAGGAATTTTTATGAATCAGACAAAAATGATCGAATTCGGCGGAATGACCTGCGTCCAGCTCGAAGCAGGAGGCTATACAGCATTGATCGCTCCGCAGGTAGGCTCAAATGTGATTCGTCTGCATGATGATAAGAACGGAGTTGAATTTTTCCGTTTCAGTCCGGAAAATACATTCAAGAGCCTGTTGCAGTCAGCCGAAGTATGGGGACTCCCGACACTCTATCTTCCGAATCGCTTTGCAGACGGCATTCTGAAAACATCCGATGCAAAATATCAGCTCCCTGTGAATGAAAAAGCACCGTATCACAATCATATTCACGGCTTTCTGCATAAGAGAACGCATACAGTGACAGAGCATAAAGCTGATGCCAATTCCGCATGGTGCAGAACAGAATATCTCTATGATGAAAATGACGAATTTTTCAGATATTTACCGATCAAGTTCAAAGCAGAATTTTTATTCACGCTTTCTTCCTGCGGACTGGAATATGAATTCAGACTGACGAACTTATCAGACAAGCAGATGCCGGTTTCTGTAGCAACTCACACGACAATCAATTCTCCGTTCGTAGATAACGCAAAGCAGGAAGATGAAAGAATTTTCGCTCCGATCGGAAAACGCTGGATTCTGAACGAAAGATGTCTCCCGACAGGAGAATTTGTTGATCTGACAGCTCAGGATCAGGAATATAAAAACGGAACTCGCAGACCCGTACTCCAGAATATTGACAACGAAATGTATTTTGCTGAACATGGTGAATATAACGGCGAGAATCTCTATGGCATCATTGCCCAAGATATAAAATCCAAGAAAAAAATCTGCTATGAAGTCGGCGAAGAATATAAATTCTGGATTTTCTGGAATGATAAGGGCTTTAATAATTATTTCTGTCCTGAGCCAATGTCTGCTATGATTGATGCTCCGAATCTGGATATGCCTGATGCTGTTACCGGCTATCAAGAACTCGCTCCGAACCAGAGCACAGTATTTCATCAGCATTTCTTCACGATTCTGTAAAATCTGTTTCATATCTTTCGGACAAAATGCACAAATAATCAAGAATAATTTCAGCAGTCACTTTCCGGAAAAAATACCGGAAAAGACTTGCTAATATTTCAGGAATATGTTATAATATTCATGAGTTCTATTATCAGGAACAATAAAAGCTAAAATAATTTATCATGAAAAGGAGTTTTTTTGCTATGCAGAAGTTTGGTCATTTTGATGATGTCAACAAAGAATATGTCATCACATCTCCCAGAACACCCTATCCTTGGATTAACTATCTCGGAACACAGGCTTTCTTCTCTCTGATCTCGAATACGGCAGGCGGTTATCATTTCTATAAAGATGCTCGTCTGAGAAGAATCACACGTTATCGCTATAATAACGTTCCTGTCGATATGGGCGGTCGCTATTTCTATATCAATGATAACGGAACAATCTGGTCTCCAGGCTGGTCTCCGGCTAAAACAGAACTTGATGATTACGAATGCCGTCACGGTATGGGCTATACTATTATCACAGGTAAGAAAAATAATATCTCTGCTGAAGTGACTTTCTTCGTTCCTCAGGATTATAACGGCGAAATTCAGAGAGTTGTTCTCAAGAACGAAGGCGATACAGATAAGAATTTCAAATTTTTCTCTATGATTGAATGGTGTCTGTGGAATGCTCAGGACGACAGCACAAACTTCCAGAGAAACTTCAATACCGGTGAAGTAGAAGTGGAAGGCTCTACTATGTTCCATAAGACAGAATATAAAGAACGCAGAAATCATTTTGCATTCTATACAGTAAATTCTGAAATCGAAGGCTTTGACTGTGACCGTGAATCTTTCATGGGTCTGTATAACGGCTTTGAAAATCCGCAGGCTGTCACTGCCGGAAAATCTGCAAATTCTAAGGCTGATGGCTGGTCTCCGATTGCTTCTCATTGTATTTCTGTTGATCTGAAAGCCGGCGAAACAAAAGAACTGATCTTTATCTTAGGCTATGTGGAAAATCCTAAAGATGAAAAATTCCTCTCTGATGGCAAGAGTCTGAATAAATCCCGTGCTTATGAAATGATTCAGCAGTATAACAGCACTGAAAAAGTAGAAGAAGGCCTCGCAGAATTAAAAGCAATGTGGGATGCGCTTCTCTCTAAATATACTGTCAAGACTCCCGATGACAAGATGAACAGAATGGTTAATATCTGGAATCAGTATCAGTGCATGGTTACTTTTAATATGTCCCGTTCTGCTTCTTATTTTGAATCCGGTATCGGCAGAGGCATGGGCTTCCGTGATTCCAATCAGGACTTGCTCGGCTTTGTACATCAGATTCCGGACAGAGCAAGAGAAAGATTAATCGACCTTGCTTCCACACAGTTTGAAGACGGCGGATGCTATCATCAGTATCAGCCTCTGACTAAGAAGGGCAATGACGAGATTGGCGGCGATTTCTCTGACGATCCGCTTTGGATGATTCTTTCTGTTGCCGCTTATATCAAGGAATCCGGTGATTATGACATTCTTGATGAATTAGTGCCTTATGATAACGATGCTTCCAAGGCTCAGACAATGATGCATCATCTGAAACAGAGCTTCTATCATGTGGCTCAGAACGTAGGCCCTCACGGACTTCCGCTTGCAATGCGTGCTGACTGGAATGACTGTATCAATCTCTCCTGCTGGAGCGAAGAACCCGGTGAATCTTTCCAGACTTCTACATCTCCGAAATACGGCGAAGATAAATATTCCAAGATCGCTGAATCCCTTATGGTTGCCGGTCTGTTTACCTATGCAGGGCCTGCTTTTGTAGATCTCTGCAAATATAAGGGCGATCAAGAAGGTGCAAAGGCCGCTCAGGCTGAAATCGACAAGATGAAAGATAATATCATGAAATACGGCTGGGACGGCGAATGGTTCCTCAGAGCCTATGACGATACTGGGGCAAAGATGGGTTCTAAAGAATGCGAAGAAGGTAAAATCTTCATCGAACCGCAAGGCTTTATGGTAATGTCCGAAGTCGGCAAGGATCAGGGTGCAGATATTAAGGCTCTGGATTCTGTTGATAAATATCTGAACTCTGAACACGGTCTTGTTCTGAACAATCCGGCATTCACAAAATATTATGTACAGTACGGCGAAATTTCTACTTATCCGGCAGGCTATAAAGAAAATGCTGGTATCTTCTGTCATAATAATGCATGGATTATCTGTGCTGAGGCTTATGCAGGCCGCGGCGATAAGGCTTTTGAATATTATTCCAAGATTGCTCCTGCTTACAGAGAAGAAAAATATTCCGATCTGCACAGAACAGAACCCTATGTATATGCTCAGATGATCGCCGGTAAAGATGCCGCTCGTCATGGCGAGGCTAAAAACAGCTGGCTGACAGGTACTGCCGCTTGGAATTTCGTTGCTGTATCTCAGTATATTCTCGGTATTATGCCCGACTGGAACGGTCTGAAAGTTGATCCTTCTATTCCGAAGGCATGGGACGGCTTTACTGCAACCCGTCAGTTCCGTGGTGCTACTTATAATATTACTGTCAATAATCCGAATCATGTTTCCAAGGGCGTTGTTTCCATGACAGTGGACGGCAATGCTGTGGATGGCAATGTAATTCCTGCTCAGGCTGATGGTGTTCATGAAGTCGTTGTGACACTCGGCTGATTGATTCATAATGAAATAAATTTGAATTGAATTATAATTCGCCGCAGCGGTTCTGAATTTGCTGCGGCGTTCTGTCATTATCAGGAGAAAGCAGATTTTATGGATAAGCATATTGAAATGTTAGGCAAAATTAAAACAAAAGAAGAATTTATAGAATTTATGAAGTTTTATATACCAACTGTCCAAAATCCGGCAATCGAGGCATATTTAGAATCTATTGCTGCTTGGACAGAGGATATGGATGGATATTATCATAATACTAAAAAAGAAATACCGCAAAATATAAACTGGGATTTTATTGCTTCTTTGTTATATATAGGCAGTATCTATGAGTAAATCTTGATTCAGCAAATATGTTGTCTAAACTGACTAATAATCATGAAATAATTTTGTGAATCTTTTTTTCTGTGATATATTGGCTTTTTTTTCGGATTATGTTAAAATAGAAGTATGAAATACTTGAAGGAGAATGTTTATGCGAAAAAAAAATAACAGACTGCTCGGAATGCTCTTAGCAGGAATCATGACGATTTCTGCATTCGGAATGCCGACAGTCATGTCCGGAACAGAGAAATCTGCTGTAGCACAGACGATTCAGGCACATGCCGCCCGAGGCAGACTCTATAATCAATTTGATCTCAAATGGAAAGAGAAGAAATATTACTATAACGGCACAGGCGATACGCTTTATAATTCCGGCTGTGGTCTGTTTTCTCTTGCGAATGCGATCTATGCTCTGAATGGTAAAAAAGTCGATATGGATAATCTTGCAACATGGGCATCTTCAAAAGGCTATTACCGACCAGGGGGCGGCGGAACTTATCGTGATCCGTTTTATCCGCAGGCTACGGCTGTGTATGGCTCTGTTTACAGATTCACATCCAATGGAGCTTACTGGGGAAATGTCACTGATACTACTCTGATGAACTGGGTTGCATCCGGAAAAGCGGCTGTGATTCATGTATCAGGACATTTCATGGCATTGACCGGATATAATACGAAAACTAAGAAATATCATGTAATCGAGAGTGCTGTTTCCAGCACACGGAGTCTCCCGCCCGATAGCTGGGTAAGTGCATCCAAGCTGATGAGCGGTAAAAGTAATGTAGACTGGTATTATCTGATAAAAAATGCAGGGCCTGTGACATATTTTCCTCAGTATATCGGCGATACAGAATCTTTGATTGCCGCTTTGCAGGCTGTCGGAGCAGAAAGCAGTTATACTTATCGCGGACAGATCTACAGAGCCAATGGTTTTACAGATACATTTTCAGGCAAAGCGGAACAGAATCTTGCAATGCTGGATCTTCTGAAACAAGGCAGGCTGATCAAGCCATAAAATTCAAAATCCCTCTGGAATACAGAGGGATTTTTTTATTTCAGATTTGTCATAAATTCAGATAATAATTCTCTTGTTTCGTCATAATTCAGACAATACAGATTGCATCTGTATGGAGTCTCCGCACGGAAATAAATTGTCAGATGACAGGTATTGCTTAATTTCTGCCAGATATGCTGATGAATCCGGATTTTGACAATGCTGTCAGTTTCGGCTACGATGGTATGAAACGTAAAGCCCTCGCAGTATCTCATACAGATATGATTTTTGGAGATGTTCACTCCGCTTGTATTGAGAGAGACAATCTGGATAATTAGTTTCCATAGAATAGGAATTACAATCGTAATCTGAATTAAATTTGTAATTTCCTGAAATGCAGGAAACAGATGTTCAATTGCTTCACCAGTCGGATAGATCGCGGCGAATCCGATAATACACCAGCAAATATAGCCCCACCATGATTTTTTAGGCGGACTAAGCTGATTTTTCAGGAATCTGCTTCCGGGGAAAATCATAGGCATAGTTTCGATCAGTTCTTTCTGTGTGAGAATCGGCAGACAGATCGGTAAAGCTCCTCGCTGATTTCCGTATCCGGGGCAGTTGACAGCGAGCGAATAGATTTTAAATAATTTCGTCAGCAGATTTTGTCTGATGTCAAGAAAATTGATTTTATGATTCTGAAGATAGAAATATCTTGTTGTCATCAGACCGCTTTTGACAAATAACTGTCGTTTATCGCTTTCCATATAGAAACCGCCGTATCGAATCAGATTGCTGATCATGGATAACAGCCATGATGACAGAATTAAAATTCCGACAGTAACAGCAATCGGCGGAATCCCCTCCAGATGATCAGCGACCTCCTGAGAAACTGTATTTAATTTTTCCGTAAGTCGGAATTCATTGATCAGATCACGAGCGATTCTGCCGCTCTGAAACCAGAACAGGGCGATATATAATGCTCCTGAAAAACTGCTGGAGAAGATCACTGAGAATAATAAAATTTTCCAGAGTCTGACTTTTCGTTCATAATGATGTCGCTTTCCCTGACGGAGACGAGGCAGAGCAGAAATAAACATCGGTTCGTCTTTCCGTCTGATCAGAAGTTTAATATCTGTAGAATTCAGCAATCCGGAAGCCGTATCGGCATAGAGATATGCCGCCTGAAACGGACGTAAAAACAATGTGTGTTCGATTGTCAGGGCAGAGAGATTCTTGATCGGCATAATCCGCTTTCTGGTGAAAATAAAACTGTCCTGTACATAAAGCTGACCGTCCTCGACTGTAAATTTCCGGAAAAACCAGATACAAAAGCCATAACCCAGAATTATTGCTAAGATCAGCAGATCGAACCATGCACCCTGTACCCAGTTCAGAACCGCTTCCGGAGAGAGCCGGAAACCCTGAATCTGTTTTCTGTCCCATGCTTTGAAGATATTCCAGATACCCCGAATCAGAGGGAAAATCAACAGCCATAAAGTTTTTGTACTGTATTTGAGAATCCTGAGAGGGTGTTCACGGTGCATGGAATACCCCCTTTCGCTCCAGAAATTCTGTGAGTTCCTGACGATCGGCTTTTTTCAGAAAAAAAATCATGAGACTGCCGCCATAAACATATAATATAATAAAATTCAATCCGAGAATGCCGTTCCAAGGCCCTGTAATCGTCTGGACGAACTGAACGGACTGTAAACGGATAGACTGTTCCCGCCGGAAAAACATACCTGTCCGGACTGTTACTTGATTCGCTGTGATGATACAGCGCAGATTCGAGAAATATAACGGCATACAGAAAAAACTTAATACAATCGCTGTCACGGCAAAGATTCCGATCAGAATCCACATGACAACTGACCAGCGATAAAGAAATCTTGCACTTGCAAAAATCAGTACAGCCGCCAGCAGACAGACTGTGATCTGTAATAATTTCATAGCCGCCGGATCAGCAGAATATTCTTTCAAAGACAGCAGACCTCCTTCCGGCTGAATATATTATTATTATAACATAAAATACAGATACTTTTCAAGTGTATTATGCAGAAAGGAGTAAATATGATAAAATTTCTGACTGAAATCAATCAGATATTATGGGGCAGGGGACTGGTTTTTCTTTTACTGGGAACAGGAATTTTCTGTCTGTTTTATCCTGATCTGCAATGTCTGAAAAGTTTCGGCTTGTTATTCCGGAGAGTTCAGAAATCTGATCAGAAAAATACAGATCGGATTTCAGTATTTCAGTCCTGTATGACATCGCTTGCCGCGGCAATGGGAACAGGAAATATCGCAGGAGTCGCTACAGCCCTGACGCTCGGCGGAGCAGGAGCGATTTTCTGGATGTGGATTTCTGCTCTGTGCGGAATGGGATTGATCTATACTGAAAATGTTCTGAGCTGTCAGTATCGCTCTGTACATGCCTCCGGAGCGGCAGGCTATCTCAGAGACGGTCTGCACAGTCCGGTATTATCCGGAATATTTTCCGTCTGCTGTATAGCGGCATCATTCGGAATGGGCAATATGACACAGAGTCATGCTATGGCAGAAATCTTATCAGAATCTTTTTCTGTTCCGGAATGGCTGACAGGATTGATAATTATGATATTATTATTTCTGATTATCTCCGGAGACTCGGAACGGATTGCAAAATTTTCTTCTGTAATGATTCCGGTGATCACAGGAATCTATCTGCTTTGCAGTATGATTATTTTATTTATTTACAGAGAAAATCTGCAATCTGTCTGGTCAGAAATTTTCCGGAGTGCATTCGGAATACAGGCAGTCGGCGGAGGCATCAGCGGAACGGCTGTAAAATATGCAGTTTCGGCCGGAGTCCGGAGAGGCGTATTCTCAAACGAAGCCGGACTCGGCAGCAGCGGACTCCTCCACGGACAGGCGGATTCTGATACACCGGAATTATTAGGCTTGTGCGGAATGCTCGAAGTCATTGCCGATACATTCATCTGCTGTACAGCCACAGCTTTTGTGATTCTCTCGACAGGAGTCCTGAAAACAGGTCAGAACGGTACAATATTAGTATTATCCGCATTTCGTTCCGGAATGGGAGTATTAGCCGACTGGATTCTTCCTCCGGTGATCGCCTTGTTTGCATTCTGTACGCTTGCCGGATGGAGCTTCTGCGGCATGAATGCTCTGAAATCGCTTACACAAAACAGGATTTATCTGAAAATTTATCAGATTTTATTCTGCATTGCGGCTCTGACCGGAACAATTATGAAACTTGAAATTGTCTGGACTCTTGCCGATATTGCCAATGCCTGTATGGCATACTGTAATCTTCCGGCGATTCTGTTATTATCTCCGGAGATAAAAAACCGCTGTACTGCGTGAACAGTACAGCGGTCTGATAAATCATGATATTAGAAATCAGTCATTATACATTTTAGTCAGTCTTGTCAGATAATCGTATCTGTCTTTAGCATTTTCAACAGCAGCATCGAACAGCTTTTCAGCTCTTTCCGGATTCTGACGAGCCAGAGCATTATATCTTACTTCACCCATGAGGAAGTTCTTGTATTCTTCTGTATTCGGAGCCTTGGAATCCAGAATGAACGGATTCTTGCCTTCCTTCTTGAGATCAGGATTATAACGATACAGATGCCAGTAACCAGCCTGAACAGCTTTCTTTTCTTCTGCCTGAGCGGTGCTCATACCGGTCTTGATACCATGGTTGATACACGGAGCATATGCAATGATGATGGACGGGCCGTCATAAGCTTCTGCTTCACGGATAGCCTTTAAGCACTGATTCTGATCTGCACCCATAGCAATATGAGCAACATAAACATAGCCATAACTCATAGCAATACCAGCAAGATCTTTCTTCTTGACAACTTTACCAGCAGCAGCAAACTGAGCAATTGCACCAGTCGGAGTGGATTTGGAAGCCTGTCCGCCTGTATTGGAATAAACTTCAGTATCAAATACCATGATATTGACATTCTTACCGGAAGCAATTACATGATCGAGACCGCCGAAGCCGATGTCATATGCCCAGCCGTCACCGCCGAAGATCCACTGAGATTTCTTACGCAGATAATCTTTTTCAGCAAGAATAGCCTTAGCAGAATCGCAATCGCAGTTTTCGAGAACAGCGATTAATTCTTCAGCAGCAGGAGTATTCGCAGCACCATCGTTCTGAGTTTCGAGGAATTTTGCACAAGCGGCCTTGACTTCATCTTTCTGAGCCTTTTCAGCAAGAGCCTCTACCTTAGCGATGACACGCTTTCTGAGAGTTTCCTGACCGAGGAACATACCATAACCGAATTCAGCATTATCTTCAAACAGGGAGTTGCTCCATGCAGGGCCATAGCCTTTCTTGTTGACAGTGTAAGGTGTGGACGGTGCGGAGTTGCCCCAGATAGAAGAGCATCCTGTAGCATTAGCAATATACATTCTGTCGCCGAACAGCTGAGTGATGAGCTTTGCATACGGAGTTTCGCCGCATCCAGCACATGCACCGGAGAATTCAAGCAGCGGCTGCTTGAACTGAGAGCCTTTGACAGTAGCTTCTGTGAATTTCGCAGTTACTTCGGGCTTGATGTCCTTAGTAGTACCGAAATCGAAAGCTGCCTGCTGATCAAGCTGAGATTCCAGAGGCTTCATTACGAGAGTTTCAGCTTTCTTGTTAGCCGGACAGATGTTAGCACAAACACCACAGCCTGTGCAGTCCAGAACAGATACAGTCATACCGAACTTGAGATCACCGATAGCAGGCTTCATAGCAGCAAGCTTCATGGATTCAGGAGCTTCAGCAGCTTCTTCGGGAGTCAGAGTAACCGGACGAAGTACAGCATGAGGACATACATAAGCACACTGATTGCACTGAATGCAGGTATCAGGATTCCAAACCGGAACTGTTACAGCAATACCACGCTTTTCAAATGCCGCAGAACCGGACGGAGTTGTACCGTCAGCGAGTTTCACGAATGTAGAAACAGGGAGCTTGTCGCCTTGCTGGGCATTGCACGGAATCTGTACGTTATTAACGAAATCTTCAAGTTCTTTATTAGCACAGGAAACTTTCGGCATGCCAATCGGAGTATCTTCAGCAGTTTTCCAAGCCTCCGGAACGTTGATTTCAACAATGCCTTTATAGCCGGCATCAATTGCATTCCAGTTCTTTTCTACAACGTCCGGACCTTTCTTAGCATAAGAGGCTTCCGCAGCAGCTTTCATATAGCCGAGAGCATCTTCAAACGGAATTACGTTAGCGAGCTTGAAGAATGCAGACTGTAAGATTGTATTGATTCTTGTGCCCATACCGGTTTCCTGACCGAGTTTCACGCCGTTTACGGTATAGAATTTGATATTATTCTGAGCGATATATCTCTTGACCTGTCCGGGCAGATGCTTTTCAAGACCAGCTTCGTCCCAGATGGTATTCAGCAGGAATGTTCCGCCTGGCTTGATGTCAGAAGTCATGTCATATTTATCAATATAGCTCTGATTATGACAGGCAACGAAATCAGCCTTGTTGATCAGATAAGTAGACTTGATCGGAGTTTTGCCGAATCTCAGATGAGAAACTGTAACACCGCCGGATTTCTTGGAGTCATATGCAAAATATGCCTGAGCATACATGTCAGTATGATCGCCGATGATCTTGATGGAGTTCTTGTTAGCACCAACAGTACCATCAGAGCCGAGACCCCAGAACTTGCAGGAAATTGTACCAGCAGGAGCAGTATCCGGAGAGAAGCTGTCATCAAGAGACAGATTTGTCACGTCATCGACAATACCAAGAGTGAATCTCTTCTTTTCAGTATTCTTGAAAACTGCAATAATCTGATTCGGAGTCGTATCTTTAGAGCCTAAACCATAACGGCCGGAGAAAATCTTCACATCATGGAACTTGCTGTCATTCAGAGCGGCAACAACATCCAGATAAAGCGGTTCGCCGAGAGAGCCAGGTTCTTTGGTTCTGTCAAGTACCGAAATCTGCTTTACAGTGTCCGGAATGACTTCAATCAGCTTTTCAGCTACGAACGGTCTGTAGAGTCTGACACGAACAAGACCATATTTACCGCCGTTGGCATTCAGATAATCAACAGTTTCTTCTACAGTATCTGTCACAGAACCCATAGCAATGATGATATGTTCAGCATCTGGAGCACCATAGTAATTGAACAGCTTGTAATCTGTGCCGATCTTAGCATTGACCTTTTCCATATATTTCTCAACAACTGCCGGCAGAGCATCATAATATTTATTACATGCTTCACGAGCCTGGAAGAAAATATCAGGATTCTGTGCAGAACCTCTTTCAACAGGATGATTCGGATTCAGTGCCTGATCTTTGAATGCCTGTACAGCATCCCAGTTGAGCATATCAGCTAAATCAGCATCGTCCCATACTTCGATTTTCTGAATCTCATGAGAAGTTCTGAAACCATCGAAGAAATGCAGGAACGGTACACGGCCTTCAATTGTAGACAGATGAGCAATTGCACCTAAATCCATAACTTCCTGCGGATTGGAAGAACACAGCATTGCATAGCCGGTCTGACGACAGGCATACACGTCAGAATGATCGCCGAAAATATTCAGTGCGTGAGAAGATACGCATCTTGCAGATACATGAATAACATTCGGAAGCAGTTCGCCTGCGATCTTGTACATATTCGGAATCATCAGCAGTAAGCCCTGAGATGCTGTGTAAGTCGTTGTTAACGCACCAGCGGAAAGAGAGCCGTGTACAGTACCAGCCGCACCAGCTTCGGACTGCATTTCCACTACAGTAACAGGATCGCCGAACAGATTCTTCTTGTCTTTTGCAGACCACTGGTCAGTGACTTCAGCCATTACAGAAGAAGGCGTAATCGGATAGATAGCAGATAAATCCGTGAACGGATAGGATGCCCATGCGGCGGCGTTGTTGCCGTCCATGGTTTTCATTTTTCTTGCCATGGATAAAATCCTCCTTGAATTAATAATAAAATTAAAAAATAAATTGCCTGACATTTGTTTGACAGTCAAACAAATTTTACATCTTTTATTTTATCACATAAAAAGAAATTTGTAAATAGTATTTTTGTGAAAAATATCTTAATTTTTTTGAACAATTTGCACAATTTTTTGATTTGTGAAAAAATGCTGTTTTCCGTTGTCAATAGGTAAAGTGACTATAATTCCCGCTAGGCATTTAGCGAGTATTTACAAAAATTTTGTTTTTCTTCGGCTTTTTTGCGAAATTCTATTGACGAAACTGCATTTTTGCTGTATAATAGTCATAGTGTTAAATACGGTTCTAAGTTGACGTATGATTAACACTCGTTTTGTTGTCTCCTTTCTTTTGTTCTACACAAAAACTTTTGATTTGATTTGTATCTTATCTCCGGCAGGGCAAGAATATTTGCCCTGTTCTTTTTCTTTTTTCACGGGAAATGTCATATCTGCTCCGGAAATCCGTCTTATGAAACAAAGGGGGGATTCTATATCATGAATGACATACAGATTATAGAACTCTATTTCAACAGAAATCAGGATGCCATCAGAGAAACAGAAAAAGAATACGGAGCTTATTGTTTCAGCATTGCAGATAATATCCTGCATAATCAGCAGGATGATGAAGAATGTCTCAATGATACATGGCTCAGGGCATGGCATTCGATTCCGCCCAGCCGTCCCGCAAGACTGAAATTATTTTTAGGCAAGATCACAAGAAATCTTGCATTTGATAAATATCGTCAGAAAACGGCTGACAAGCGGGGCGGTGGCGATTTTGAAGCCGTTCTCGATGAACTCGCCGAATGTGTGGCGAGTCCCGAAAATGTCGAACAGGCTTTCGATGCTAAAGCACTCCGGCAGAATCTGAATCAATTTCTGAAAGCTCTGCCTCAGCGTGACAGACAGATTTTCTTAAAACGCTATTTCTATGCCGAGAGTGTCAGAAATATTGCTAAAGAATACCAGATCACAGCAAATCACTGTACTGTGATCTTAAAGCGAGTCCGGAAAAAATTGCAAATCTATTTAGAGCAGGAGGGTTTTCTATGAAAAAAGAAGAATTATTTCAGATACTGGGCGAAGTCGATGACGAATTCTTAGATGAAAATGTTACTGAAATCAAGCATTCTACAAGCTGGATTACCGCAGTTGTCAGCATTGCGGCCTGTATTGCCGTATCAGCCGGATTGATTTATCTGATTCCGAAACCGTCAGAAGATCTCCGGAATCCAGCAGAATCGGCATTACAGTCCGAAACATCCGTGACCACATCCGTCCAGACTGTGACAGAAACTCAACAAGAAACCGATTTTCAGGAAATTCCGCTTTATTTTGATTTGTATACTGCTACAGATCCGGTTACTTCCTATGAACATCCTTATGATGCACATCCGATGATAGAAATCGAAATTTCAGAAAATCCGGAAATACTTTATATTTCAGAGACTCCGCAAGTAATCTCTGTTCATGATTCACTGGATTCTTCCGGCAGACCGAAACAATATGAATTTACTGTCACAGATACTGGTTATCGTGCCAGAAATAATGATTTCACTCTTGAACGCATTGACGAAAATACACTAATTCTGCACAGTGCTAGTAACAGATACAAAGTCTATGACGGTATGACACTTTCTCGACAGAATACGCCTTATTATCTGCTGAAAGACATTCAGCCGGAGAACATCGCCTATGTTTCATGGCAGCTTCCCGAAGAGTCTGAACCGGAGTTTTCTTATCCTGCTGAACAGGCATTCCCCGAAGAATTAGCCGGAATCCTGCAAAATATGCATATCTATGCCAAGTCCGGATGTGTAAGCTATGCTCGCTGGGTATTCACAGTCACTATGCAGGACGGTACAGAACATACCATTTCTCAGCCAGAAGGACTACAAAACAGATTTTATATAGACGATATACTTTATTATTCCGATACTGATTTTTATCCTTTCGCTGAATATATCGCAAAAATGGCAGAGCTGTCCGAAACCGTGCAGAATACAGAAAGCATTCCCGAAACAACAGCTGTCAATACTACTGTTCCGGAAACGACAACAACTATCACAACAGAAACTACGACTACTACACAACCTGCTACAGCAGAAACGAATCAGATCATGACAGGAAAATCCGGAGTACAGGTGCTTCCGTATGTCACAACCGAGGGGCAGACCGTTCCTGAACCTGTTGTTCTGCCGGATATTCAGACTTCTTTTGAAACGCAGATCATCATGGAAGAACAGTATCCCGAAACGACAGTACAGTCGGAAACTACGGCTACAGAAACAATTCCGGAAATGACAGTACAGACAGAAACTACGACAATTCCTGAATTTATTCAGTCCGGAATCATAGAGGAAATGGGCGTGATCTATGCGGCCGAATGGGAAAATATTGACCCATGGGAATTTACACAGGGAGTCGAGAAAGATTGGCTTCTGAGCAATGTCATGCAGTATTATCCGGATAAGAAATATTGTATCGCAGTACATCCGGCTACAGTGCAGATCGAAGAAGAAGGAGAAGAATATCCGACTCCCGAAGAATTTCTGAATGATCTGGGAATTCAGATACTCGGAAGAAGAAAAGATAATGAACTGGTCATCATAGCCGATTCCGAACAGATAGAGAAAATGGGACAGTCTGAATATATGGGCTTTGTTGCTGTTCTGAATCCCGTTATGGATTTCGATCAATAAAAAAATCGGCTGAGCGTTCTGCCCAGCCGACTTGATTTTTATTTGCTTATGCGAAATTAGCGAGATCTTCAGCAGAAATCAGGCCGACAACGTATTTCAGAAGAGCAAGAGATTCTTCAGCTTCAGGCTTACCGTTCTTATTAAGATCAATATTAGCCAGAGCCTGCGGAGTCAGAGCTTCTTTACCCATAACTGCTTTATTCACAGCAATGACATCAACAACATTGACATTATCATCATCAGTAGCATCGCCGAGAGTTTTCACAGGCGGAAGCGTTTCAGTAACATCTGTTTCAGTTTCAGTTGCTTCTGTTTCTGTGATTTCAGCAGTTTCGGATTCAGTTTCAGTTACTTCTGTTTCAGTAACAGTTTCAGTTTCGGTAATTTCCTGAGATTCTGTTTCTGTTTCAGTAGGCTGAGTAGGAGTCTGTTCTTTTTCCTTGGCAGTAACAGAGACATCCATAGAAGTATAAGTAATTTCTTTGTCAAATACCAGAGTTACAGAGCTGAGAGTAGCATCATCAGGCCCCCACCACTTGGAGAAAGTCATATTTCCGGCGAGAGAAAGAACATAATCTTCAGAGCCGTTATCGCCCTCGAATACGCCATCGAGATCAATTGTGACTGTACCATCAGCACCGACAGCACCGGCTTCGGAAGTCCAGCTTCTGTTAGAGCCGTCAGGATTGGTAGCAGGGAAGGAAACACCCCATCCGCCGCCGGATGTACCGTTCAGGATAACCTGCTTGATGGTGATGCCTTTTCCTGCATAAGTGCCCAGATCTATATTATAATCTCCTGAACCGGAAAGGGTAACAGTCGCAGATGAAGAAGTTTCTGTATTTTTCGTGATATTATATTCAAATTCAAGAGATGTGCCGTTTTCTCTGAGATTCTTGTAGACATCGGCATAATCCTGATTGAACCATGAGAGAGATTTTCTGTCGAAATACTGCATATCACCAGCATTTCCGGCATCCCACAGGAACGCAGTCACACCGTCAGTAGCAAGAGCAGAAGAAGCGATCGTATTCAGATAAGATACAATACTGTCATGATCTTTACCGCCGTTTTCGTTGGTAACAACACCGTATTCACCAAGAATAACCGGAATGCCTTCATCAGCATAATAAGCCTTCATTTTAGCGAAGAGATCATAGACATCCTGTTTTTCAGAGTCAGTACCCCACTTGTCAGTATAGCCCCAAGTAGAATCTTTAGTAGCAACAGCGAAAACAGACGGATAATAATAATGAATCGAAACAGCGATCATATTATCATCAGGCAGTTTATATTCCGGATTGCATGTCTTAGTCAGATCATCATTTGCACCGGCAAGAAGCAGAAGTCTGTCAGCATTGCCGCTGCCTGTACCTCTGACAATATCAACGAATTTCTGATTGAAAGTATTCAGAGTAGAATAATCAAACGGAACTTCGTTCATGCTTTCGAGTACAAGATGATTATCATAATCTTTGAAATAATTAGCGATTTCCGTCCACATGGTTGTATAGCGGGGCAGAGCATCCATTCCGGCATCAAGCCAGTATTTGGAATTATTACCGCCGGAGCAGTCCCAGTGCATATTGACAATGACATACATATCGTTCGCATAAGCATAGTCAACGACTTCTTTTACACGAGCAAGATAAGCATCATCAATATCATAGGTATCGGGATCGGAATTCTCAAACCACGTTACAGGAATACGGATAGAATTGAAGCCCTCAGCATGAACAGCATCAATCATAGCTTTTGTTGTGATGGGATTGCCCCACATAGTTTCAGTAGAATTGACATTCCAGCTAGCCTTGTCAATCCAGCCCGTACCCATATTGCCGTTTTCATCAGCGACCCAGCCGAGACCGAAATAAGTTTCCGAACCGCCGGAGCAGTCGAAAGTATTACCCAGATTCCAGCCGAGTCCCATTTCATTCACGATGTCGATTGCTGTTTTATCAGCGGCATTTGCAGCCGGAGAAAACAGTGAACCGGCAGCCATGGAGCAGGTCATCACGGCAGCAGTCAGAGCAGAGATTGTTTTCTGAAATTTCTTCATGATACATCAGTCCTCTTTTCATAATTTTCATAGTATTAAGTCAGAATTTTTCTATTTGTAATTTTATGATAACATATTTTTCATGATTTGTCAATAAGATTTGTGAAAAAAGGAATAAAATAAATTCAGAAATTTGCAATATCTGCATAGGACATATCAGGCTGTACAGCGAGATTGATACCGCATCCGATCAGATGTGCCGCCTGTGTGATGAGTCTGTCAATATCACGGGGAGCAACTGTCATATCCGGAGCGTGTTCAGCAAGGTATCTGGTATTGATCACAGTCGGCACACCAATGCCGATTACCGGAATACCAAGTGTTTCATGATTCAGAGCCGTTCTGTGATTGGATACACCGCTCCCAGGGGCAATGCCTGTATCAGCGATCTGAATCGTCCTGCCGAGTCGTTCCGGAGCTGTACAGGCAAGAGCATCAACGGCAATCACAGCCGAAGGATGAATTTTTTCACAGACTGCCTGAATCAATTCAGCTGATTCGATTCCGGTTTGTCCGAGTACGCCTCCGGCGAGAGTACTCACCGGACGGAGCTGTTTTAAAAAATCTTCATCTTCATAAGCAAGTTCTTTCTGTAAATGCCGAGTTGCAATAATTTTCTCAGTCACACGGACTCCCAGAGCATCAGGAGTGATCTGCTGATTACCAAGTCCGGCGATAAAAATCAGACCCGTTTCCGGAAGAAGATTTTTTAATTCCTGAGCGAATTCTTCTGTCATTTCAGGATAATGTTCTGAAAATCCGGAGAGGGATTCTCCTGTCAGAGTGATATATTTTCCCTGAGGCTTATCCAGAATTTTTTCTGCCTCCGGATCAGTAATCTGAATTTCTGTAATCTGAAAATACTTTCCTCGCTGATGCTGAATGATTCCTGAAAATTCCTGAAGATCAGAAACGCTCTCCAGAGCGAGATCAGTTCTGTAAGGCATTGTCATGAAAAAAACTCCTTTCTGAATTAAATTATGCAATATGCCGAAAAAGTGGAAAATTTTTTATCAAAAAAACGTGAAAAAGATGCTTGCAATTCTTCTCCGGACATGTTATAATAATACTTAGGTGCGGTATATGATGTTTGGACGGTCGTGCCGTCCGGAAACAGGCGGTGTCTCCCTGTTTTCTTATTCTGTACCGGAAAAGTGCTGGCTATGCACTTGAATATTTTCTGTTTCAAGGAGGTGTTTCCGGAATGCCGAATATTAAATCTGCTAAGAAGAGAGTAAAAGTCAACAAGTCAAAGGCTGCTGCCAACAAGGCAAGAAAGTCCAATCTGAAGACAGTCATCAAGAAAGCTGAATTAGCTGCTGCTAATAACGCTGCTGACAAAGAAGCTGTTATCAAGTTCGCAATCAAGCGTGTCGATCAGGCCTGCGCTAAAAATCTTCTGCACAAGAACAACGCTGCAAGAAAGAAGTCCCAGCTGGCAAAGCTGCTGAATGCGTAATTTGCAAAAATAAACGCCCCGTTCCTATCTCACAGGAACAGGGCATTTTATTTTTTTCAGATCTTAGCCGATCGAGTGAATCTGATTATGATTCTCATGGTCATCAAGACGGAATAACAGCGTTGTACACCATACCGCCGAGACGGCTACAAGAATGTAAACCGCCCTGCTGAGTACTGATGCCGAACCGCCTAACATCCAAGCCACAAGATCAAATTCAAAAATACCGACCAGACCCCAGTTGATACCGCCGATAATCAGCAGTGTCAGACAGATTTTATCCCAGATGCTGTTGTTCATGGTGATACCTCTTTCTGTGAAACGGCAGATGTCGTTCACGCAGATAGTATGTGTCGATTTTCAGAAAATCATACTGGAAAAATCAGGAAATTTTGTAAATCAGGAGAGAAGCTGTTTTTTCAGAAGAAGCAGATCAAAAATATTGATACTATGATCATGATTGAAATCCGCACGAAGAGCTTCGTATTCTGATAATGTATTCTGATTTAATAAATATTTATGCAGAAGAACCAGATCAGCTACAGTGACAGTATTATCAAGAGTGACATCGCCGTCAATCATCATATCAGAGGACGGCAGAAAATGCATATTTGCAGTCAGAAGAGCCTGATTTCCGCCCTTTTCTAGCGTGGCAGATATTCCGGAATTGATATGAACATTTTCCCAGTCTTCTCTTGTGCCGTGATAGAAAACATCGAATTGATGATAATAATAATCATTACAGCCGAACACGCTTTCCTGAACGGTTTCGAGAGTACTCGGAAGATAGACTTTCCGGAGTGCATAAGACCGCATGAATCCGCCGTAATATTCATAAGAAAATTCTGACCAGCCATCCGGATTACCATTCTCATCCACACCGCAGTAGATCGTTTCGATTTCCGTCAGATTCGAGGGAATTGTTTTCATCCCCTCAGCGAATGTGATACTCGTCAGATTCGGACAGAATTCAAATGCCTGATTGCCGATTTCAGTCACAGTAGACGGGATTGTGATTTCAGAAATTCCGGTCTGACTGAATGCTCTTTGTCCGATAGAAGTCAGACCTTCGGGGAGTGTGACTGCAATCAGTGCTTTATGACAATCGAAAGTTCTGTCAGGAATTTCTGTAATCGTATCGGGAATATTGACTTCCGTAACAGAAGCCGGAATCAGAATAAATTCAGTCAGATCTTTATTATATAAGATATTATTTTCAACAGTAAAGGCCGGATTATTCTCATCGACTGTGACAGTATCCACGCCCATAAAAGCACCTTTACCGATAGAAATCACATGTTCCGGAATTTCGATATGTTTCAGACCGGAGTAATAAAAGGCATTTTCTCCGATGATTTCAAGTGTATCAGGAAATGTGACAGCAGTCAGATCAGCAGAACTATAAGAAAATGCATTTTTATTGATTTCCGTCACGGGCAGATTTTCAATCTGTTCCGGAATGACAATTTCTGACTGAAAATATCTGTTATCCATTCCACGGATGACAATATGATCTTCCTGAACGCTGTAACGCAGACCGCTTGTCATATCCGTTCTGATCTCATCAGAAGCATGAACAGGCATAGAACATAACAATCCGATACTGATCAGAGCTGATAAAAATTTGCATTTCATAAAAATTCTCCCTTTCATGATATAATATTAATTTTATTATATCATAAAAAGGAGACAAGTCAAGGCCGAAAACATTCCCATTTCATGAGAGATGCAGTAATTTTTCAGCATTTCCTGCAAAAACAGCATGTTCCTGATCGGGAGTCAAACCGAGCTTCTTAATTTTCTGAACAGTGATTTCTGTATTATCCCAAGGGCAGTCGCTTGCGAGCAGAATTTTATCATAACCATGTTTTTCGATAATTTTATATAATAAATCATCATCATGCATATGACTGCCGATAACAGCAGTATCGAAATAGAGATTTTCAAAATTTCCTGCTAACATGGATTCTACTTCATTCCAGAGCTGATTTCCGCCTAAATGAGCGAGAATAAAAGTCGTATCGGGAGCGGCTTCCAGAGCCTTGACAGCGGCTTTCGGAGAACAATGCACACAGTCAGGGCAGACAGGATCAACACCCGCATGAAACAGAATCGGAAGACCAAGTTCACCGCATTTCCGATAGATCGGAAACATGCGTTCTTCATCAGCGAAGAAATGCTGATAATCCGGATGAAACTTGATTCCGTAAAGTCCTAATTCTTTAATGCGTTCGAGTTCTGAAAAGACATCTTCGCCATCCGGATGAACGCTTCCGAACGGGAAAATATGATCAGATTTACACGAAGCCGCCCAGTTATTACAGATAAGATGCTGAGTCGGTTTCGTAGCGATAGAAAGCAGAACAAAACCATCAATATGCCATTCCTGCATTTTACGTTCCGTATCGGAGAGCGTCCCGTTTGTTTCGGGAGGCTCTCCGGCAGTTTCAGCTAAAGAAGCAATCGTTCTTTCAGCGATTTTATCAGCAAAGGCATGAACATGAAAATCAATATAATTCAAGATAAAGCCTCCTGTTTACTGCTGACAGTTTCGGAATTGGATTTGTTCTGATAACAAGTGAAAATGCGATCGACTTCTTTTGTATCTTTGACTTTTGTGAAACTGCTGACAACAGGACAAAGAATCAGAGAGAAGATCATGCAGAATGCACCTGCATTCAGCGGAGAGGTGATTGTAAACGGAATCGGCAGACTTGCGGCTGCTTTAGTGAGTTCCGGAAACCAGCCAAGCATGAACAAAGCAGTATGAGTCAATGTGAAGATCACAGCGAAGCCGAAACATGCCCATACACCGGCAGGAGTGATTTTCTTCGAGAATAAGCCCAGCATGAACGGGGCTAAGAACGATCC
>Ga0326513_10001184_pt1 | contig 21198 bp, 26 predicted proteins | sample 2_2465_0518_D_FD_203654 | JGI IMG/M metagenome (GOLD analysis project Ga0326513, IMG submission 203654) | Bovine rumen microbial communities from UC Davis, California, United States - 2_2465_0518 | ecosystem: Host-associated > Mammals > Digestive system > Stomach > Rumen | place: USA... | reverse complement strand
GCTCACGCCCCACAACGCCGCGAGATTCGCTATTAGCACGACGATTGCGCTGATTATCGCTTTCGTTTTCTCATCCATATGCATCCTCACTTTTCAATAAGATACGTGTTGATTTCGCTTCGCACGTCGGTTAGCTGCTGGCGGTGGTTGCCGTCGATTTCATGGCCTAGCAGAGTGAACAGCGCCTTGAGCTGTAGCTTGTTGATTTCGTCAAGCTCGCTTTGCTTTTCCTCTAGCTCTTGGATTCGCCGCTTGTCAGACGCGAGCCACTTTCTGAATTCGTCAATCTCGCTCGCGTTTTCATCGCTTTGCCTGTGGGCATAGCGCCAGAATTTCACCACCGCCGCGCTAGTGCCAGATATGGCGATAATCGCCGCGCATAGGGAGAGCGAGATTGCCACGAATGCTTCGATGTCTGCGAAACCTTCCACGTAATACCTCCCTAAAAGAAAAGGAGCGCCCGACGTGGACGCTCCGTTTGTTCGATGTTGCGTGCGGTTACGCCGTGCGCTTCCAAATGTGAACGGTGTAAGCGTTCGGCTGCACATGTGCATTGTCTTTGTAGATGCTGTTCGAGCGATTTGCGTTGAAGTTGATTTTTCGCCCGCCGCCCGACGTGTTCGATGGCTGCGGGTACGTCGCGCTGACGTTTGTGGCCTTGAACGCGCCGCTTGCAGAGATTTCGGCATGACCCTGTGCGCCGTTGGAGAAGTCCAAATCGCCCTTGATGTTCGGCAGTGCCTCGTCAATCGTGGTGCCCGCATTCGTGGCAGCTGCGACGCCCCAGAGCACGCGGTCTGTGGCGACAATCTCCCACGTTCCGATGCCGAGCGTGGTCGCGGGGTTGGTCTTGTTCGTCGTGACATAGAGCGAGCCGACCGGGAACATCTTCGCAGTCATCCACTTGTAGAGCTTCTCGGTGGTCATGCTCCACGATTGCCCTGTGGACAAGTCGAAATGGCCGATGCGCGTCCCAGATGCGATATCGCGCACCTGCTCGGGGACATACTGCGGCTCCCACTGGTACCTCGACATGTCCGCGCTCGTGTTGCGCGTCCAGGTGCCGAGGTTCTCGTCGGTGATGGTCGTGCTGGTGACTTCCTTCACCTTATAAGCATAGCGCACGCCGTTCTCGTCGTAGATGGTGTCGCCGACCGATGGCGTGGCCGAGTACGTGTACATCGTGACCGCGCTCGTGTTGAGCCAGGCGAAGTACTGCCTGTTGCGGCACGAGTAGAACATTCCGTAGGTGTAGCGTGCCTGCGTGGTGCCAATGTACTGCCAAACCTTCCCCTCGTAGTCCGCCGAAGCGTCAGGCAGCACGGCCTTCTGCGGCGATACGCTGGACAGGTCGAGGTCGTAGCTGCCCACAAGCGCGTGGTTGAAGTCGCTGTCGTAGTAATGCAGGATGTAGCCGTCCGTGTCGTTGCCTACCATGTAATAGGTGTTCGCATCGGGCGAAGTTGGCAAGGCGCTCACGATTTTCGTAGGAGCCACGCCCGTCAGCAGGTCGAGCACTTCGAGCTTGGTGTAATACCCATCGAAGCGCCCATCAAGCGTGTCCAGCCTGCCCATAGCGTACCGTGCGCCGAGAGCGGCATCATCAGATGCGCCCGTGTTGTCGATGCTGTTGTAGATGATTTGGCCATCTTTGTATACTTGCATGTCACCCTCCTTACGCGCACTCGTAGACGCACGCGAAACGGAGCTGTCCGTTAGTGATCGCGTTCATGCCGTTGCCGTCGCACCACCAGCGCAACTCGCCGTTAGTGCTGATGTGTCCACCGATGCCCTCGGTGATGCTCGTGTTCCAAATCGAGCCAGTGAAAACCGTGTTGCGCTTCGGTCGGTAGCCGCTCGGCAGCGTGCCGATGACAATCCATTGCGCGTTGCTGCTGTTCTTGGTGAACGTGATGTGCGAGCTGAACACGCACAGCTTGCCGATTTTCAGCACTTGCGTTACCGCATACGTGTTGAACTTGATATCAGTAATCGGCGAATTCTTCGCGAGCGTGAACGCATCGGTGCCGGTTACCACGTTCAGCTTGGTCAGGTCGTTGACCAGCTTCGCGGTGACAAGCTGCGTGTCGGTCGGCGTCTCAGGCATCGACGTTTGCAGCACGCCAGCTTTGAGCGCCGTAGTCTCAACATCGGTAATCGTGTTGTCAGCTGCACTAATGCTCTTGTTCGTAACAGTGGACACTTCATCCTTCGTCGCGTCTGCAATCTGCGCCGCGCTGATATCGGCATCGAGCATCACGCCTGCCACCTTGCGCGTCTTGTTCACGAAGTCGCTCACGTCAATTGTCGTGGTGCCTAGGTCTTGGATGGTGCCTACATTGTCAACGACGTAGATGTGCCACACGCCAGCGGTCGAAGTCGATGTGTAATACTGCGTGTTGCGCTCTGGCTCAGATGGCAGGGTCGGCGCGAATACGATGTTCAGCTTGCCAGCAATCGAATCCGACAGCGCATTGAGCCGAGCATTGATGTAATGGTTCGAGCTGGTGTGGACAGTCGAATACCGCATTGCATCGGTATCGTCAATCTCGCTCAGCACAATCGGATTGTTCGGCGTGCCTTCGGGCAACACGATTTCGATGCCGTCGAGCTTGCCCGTGGCGGTTTGCACGAAGTCATCTTCGCCAATTAAACCAAGTGATTCATGCGTCTGGTCGTTCTCAACGATTTCGTTGCCGTCGATTTGCGGTCGGTCTTCGAGGTCGGCGTAACTGACCACGCCGCCAGTCTCGATGTGGTAGAGCGAATCGAGCATGACGTGGAAATCCACTGTCGGCGGCGTCTGCGTTGTGTCCACGGTCACATACAACGTGTTAGCGGTCGGCGTGGCTGGCAGTGCGCTCACCTTCTGCACGTCGAGCGTGCCGAGCATGGACGCAACCATATCGCCTTCGAGCGTTACGCCGTTGTAGGTCGGCTTGTCGGTCAAATCGTCGTAATCAGCCGTGAAAGCAACCGATTCGAGCTGCTGCAACCAACTGACCACCTTGCCGCGGAAGTTCGTCTCAGTCTCGCTGCCCGTGAACGCCTGCCGTGAGCTAACAGGCTCATACGCCGCGTATGTCTGCGCCGAATCGCCGTTTTTCTTGAGGTAGTCGGTGAGGTCAGTCTGTGCGCTCGTGAAGCTCGTGACCGTGCCGTTCTTGTTGGTCAGGTTGAGCGTTGACGTGCCGTCCACATTCGCGGTCACAGTTGCGCTCGTGAGCACGCTTGCATCACGTGTCGCGCCCGTCTCGATGCCGTTCAGCTTCGTGCGCTCTGCAACGGTCATGTACAGATTCGCGTTGCCCTCGGTGATATCGTCCGAATCGAGCAGCACGCCGCCCGTCTTGCCGTTGACGCTGGACACCTGATTGCCGCTTACGAGCTGACGCCATTCGGTGCCGAGCGATATGAGCCAGTCGCCGTTCGCGAAGTCCATGCTGGCAAACGTGCCAGGTGTCGTGGTGATGTAGAACAAGCTGACATTCGCGGGATAACCTTCAGGCACAGTGGACGAATTCTGCAACGTCATCGTGTCGGCACTGATGCCCAGAATCGATTTAGCTTGTGGCGTCAGTCGCACAACTCGCGTAGTCGCGTTGAAGATGCCGCCGTAGGTGAGTCCACTCATGATGTTATCAGGCAGGAACTCAGGCAGAATCTTCCTGTTGCTGTCCAGCGGAACTACGCCGTTCGAGTTGCCAACGTCTGCATCGGTGATGAGCGTCGTGTCGCGGCCCTTGTTCGTTAGCGTGGCCTTGTATGTCGGGCCTTTGATGCTTGCTGCTTGCTCTGCCAAATCAACGCGCCCGTTACCATCTGCGTCGTAGTCGGCCTTGAGCATGAAGTCGCTCTGCGGCTTCCATTCGGTCATGAAGTCAGCACCAGTGGACTTCACGAGCACCGCACCCGTTGCGCCGCCCTGCGGTACAGAGCGGTTCGTGAGCACGTTGATCGCAGCGGTGATGACCGAATTCTTAACGGCCTTCTGGCTGGTGGTGGACAACGTTGAATCGAATTGCAGCGCAAGGTCGATATCGTTCAACACAGCTTGCACCGTCGAGCCGCCCACCGTGCTAATCAGCGCAGCGGAATAGTCGCCTGCTGCCGGACGAACGACACCGCGCCGCCCGTTGAACGAACTCACGCCAGCAGTGCCGCCGCCACCGCCACCACCGCCACCAGTGTCGAGGATTTCGATGAGCAGTTCCTCAACGCGGCTCTGTGGCGGCTCTAACACGTTGTTGCCGCCGAGCATGTTTTCCAGGATTGCTTCAATCCGTGATTGCGGGTCAGGCATTATTCCTCCATCCCCTCGATGATTGCACGCACGGCATCCCGCCAATGCGCGGGTACTTCGTCAATGCGCGTAATGTCGTATCCGATGCGCTTAGCGTAGAACTTCGCCATGATTACGCCTCCATCCCTTCGATGATTTCGCTTACAACTTCGCCGAGGTCGGCCAAGCCGTCGCTCACGTCTTGGAGCGTCAGCCCCTCGTCGGTCTGCTCGGGTTCGGGCTCGGGAATCGGCTCGGGCCAGTCCATCGCGGCGAAAATCATCTCGGCGTGGTTGACCTCCATCGTCTTGGCGGATACCCATGCCTTCACGTTCTCGGCTATCCGCATGTGCTCGTCCACGTCGGCTTCATCGAGCTTCGAGATGGCCTTGAGCGTGACGCGGGTGAGGAACGCGCTCAATCCTTCGTATGCCATGTGATACCTTCTTTCCGTTTTTTGCTTGTTACTACTGAATATCTCTTGCGAAGTACATCGCAAATCCAGAATGCGGATATGTAGTCCACGATGGGTCAGTGACGATGTTCACATTACCAGTGCTCGCATCAATCCAAGTTTCCGCGATGCCGCGGCTCTGGCAGCGGAGGAATGGCTGTGCATTGCCATACGGTCTATACGCGGGTGGGAGCGTCGCAACTTTGACGGGACGCCCGTTGGGAATCACGCTCTCGAACATGACGTATATGACGCCGCCGTATCGCATCGCGTAAATGCTGCCTGTCGCACCGTTTTCGAGCGCAATATCATTTTTAAGTTGCCAATTCATCAGAAGAGAAATATTCGCAGCATTGTCCGCGATGGCCTGCTCCGCTGCATCCATGCCGTACACACCGTCGAGGTTGTTGCCGACGTAATGCCATGCGTCATTCGAATACACGAACTCGCAGATTGCGCCTGCTGACCACGTGACGCTGTTCGCTGGCTTGCTTCCCGATGCCGCAGCGGTCGCCTTGCCGCCTGCCCACACTGGATTAGCGCCTATGCCGTCCACGTTAAGAGTAAGAGCACCCGCGAAAGAGTTTGCGTTCGCGCACTTGAGATAGACCGTTGCACCCTCGATGAGCTGGAATCCTGCGCCGACTGTCGCTACCTTTGCGGGTGTGTTCGCGCCCGTGGAACACGCGCCATAATTGAACGTGCCAGCGAACAAATTGCCGTTCCAGTCAGCTCTAAACACGCGCTCAGAAGCATTTGTGACAAGGATACTCTGCGCAGGAGACGTGGACTCCTTGATTATTTCATCGCCGCCCGTCCAGAACGCTTCGAGGTTGTCGCGTGCGTCAGCCGCCGTTGTCGCGTTCGTGCCGCCTTGCGCGATGGGCAGCGTGCCGAACTGCGGAGCGCTGTTCGCGGCTGTGGCGTACAACGCGCCGCTTGCTGTGGCGATATTGCCCACCGCGCTCGTTCCGTTGCCAGTGAGTACCGCATTGCTCGTGTGCGTGGCCTTGCCCGTGCCGCCGCGTGCGACTGGCAGTGTCCCGCTCGTGATATCGTCCGCGCTGTGGACGTGGACAGAATCGGCCTTGCCATTCACACTCTCGATGGTCGCATACGTCGCGGCAGCGTGAGCCTTTGTCTCTAAGTCGCCGCCGCCCGTAACGTCAATCTTTCCATCTGCATCGACGGTTAATCCATCGCCGATGATGACGCCGCCGAGAGTCGTGGACGTGGCAGGCGGTAGCACTTGCTGGCTCATGTTGTTGAACGCCCGTTGACGTTCAGTCTCGTTGTTTACGCGCTCGCGCTCTTGAGCTTGTCGCAAGTTCTCGTTGGCGATGCGCGATTGCTCGTTGCCTACGCGCTCGGCTTCTGCGGTCACGCGCCCTGCTTCTGCTGTGCGCCGCGCCGCTTCTGCCGCTTCCCTATCGGATTCGGCGTTTGCTCGTGTGTTCTCCGCTGACTGACGCGCCTGCTCGTTGGCTTGCCGTTGATTCTCTGCGGTGACACGTGCGTTCTCGGCGTTCACACGCGCCGTCTCAGCGTCTGCGCGGTTCTGCTCTGCGTTCTGCCTTGCCGCTTCGAAGTTAAGACGAACTTGCTCGTTGGCCTGCCGTTGGTTCTCGTTCGCTTGGATGTTCGTCCGCGCCGTGTTCGCTGCGGTCGCCGCGTTATTCGCGTTGGTCGCCGCCGTGCTTGCCGCTGCGCTCGCGCTGTTGCTCTGCGCGATCGCGTTGGTTATATCCGTGTTATGCTGCGCGATGTTCGTGGTGCCTGCTTCGACTTCGGTATTGAGCTTCTCAGCGAGCGACACCATAGAATCGCGTACATCTTCGCCGTATACGGCGTTCTTGAAGTCGTTAATCTCCGGCTGGATGTTCGCCATCGTCCACCTCGCTTTTGTTCTCTTCGGGTTGGTCTGGTTGTTCTGGTTCTTCCAACTTCGCCGCAATCGCCGTGAAAGCGAACTCGTTGAGCCGCTTGGATACCGAGTCCATCACGATTGGCAGCATGTCGGGAGGAAGTCCCATGTTGCTTGATTGCTCTAGCGCGTAGTCGTAGATGGAATCTGTGAGCACGCGCAGTTTAGCTCCTAGCATCAGATTCCTCCTTAGTCGGCAAGTTGCGAATCTCAACCGTTCCTTTAACTGTGTTTATAACCACATCGCCGATGTAGTTCTCTTTCGGCGGTTTTGCTGGTTCTGGAAAGATGTACTTTTTTTCACTGTTATCCATCGCGTGCCTTCCTAAGTTACTTTCATGAGGAAACCGTTTTTAAATCTCATTGTCGTGTTGTTTATGGTCACGGTTCCAGTTACGCCACCATTAGCGCCGCCAGTTGCCGTGTCTATCCATAATCTATAAGCATCCCAATTGCGAAAATCAGTGTCACAGCTAAAAGAGAGATGTTTTGTTCTAAAGTCAGCAGTAGCAGCACGCGCATAGACCATTTTTATGTTGTAATATTCGTCTTGTGCTGTATCTTTCGCCGCCCATGCTAAATAGTTCCCACCAGTATCTAAGTCAAAGACGATTCCATGTTGATTTGGTTTGTTTACAATCTCATTGGTGCCGATTCGTCCAATCTTGTGTTTTTTGCGAAAGAACCAAATGCCATCTTCCTCAAGCGATACAACGTCGTTGTAAATCTTTTTCGATTCAATGGTGTACCCGCCGATGCTGCCTGTTGTCGCCGTGATTTTTCCGCTCACGTCGCAGTTGGTGAACTTCGCTTTATCTGCGGTAAGCGTGCCATCAAGGGTCATTGACGAGTTGGTTGCACTCCATCCGAATTTATCGGCGTCGATGAAAATCTTCTCTGCGGTCTGGCTGATGGTCGAGCTGATTTTGCCTTTCGTGACCTTGGTTTCTATACCTTTTTCTGTAATCGTCAAGCGACTGTCGAGCTTCGTAATCTTGCCGTTCGCATCTTCTTGCACAGCCGTCACACTCGCCGAAATCTTCGCATCAGCTGCGGTGAATTCGCTGCGTGCAGTGGTGAGCGTCTTGGTGTCGGCGTCTTGCCATTGGCTCGTGTAGCTCTGCGAAATCTGCTCTGCTTGGATGCTGTGCGCCTGAATGTACTTGCCGAGGATAGTGCCGTTCGCCATTATCGCGGTGTCATACGGCCCGTTGATGCCCGTGCGCGAATACGCGGTGCCGTCAACGGTTACTTTCTTCACGATTTTAGCGGTGGACTTATCCGCGCTGTCCATGATGTAGTCAGCTAGCCAACGTCCATCGCTATCGTACTCGGTAATCTTGTAACCGCCACGCGAGCCAGTCATCATCGCGGTCACGTTGTTAATCGCATCGGTGAGCCATTGCGCCTGGATGCGCTCGTGTTCGTCGGCTCTGCGCTGCGTCTCGCTCGATGAGCGTACTTGCGACGAGATGAACGACGTTTTCATCGCCATCGTATCGCCTAGCTCAATCACGTCCTGCGACGGGTCATCTGGATTGTACGTTCGCGAGAAAATCGGGAACGTTCGCCGCATTCCAAGTTCATCGGCCACAACATATGCCCTGTCACCCATGCGAAGCTCGCCGAACTGCGAATCTGACATGGACAAGTCCACCGCTCGCACGGTGATATGCATTCGCTCGTACTGCTCCGAATCTAGCCACGTCCGCGCTTTCGTCAGCAGGTTCCTCGGAACCGTCACGTCATCCCAGATTCGCGTCGTGCGGATATGGCCGAATCGGTTCACGAGCGTGTTGTTGAAGATGTAATCGCGCCCGTATGTGTTCACGCTGGTAATGTCCACGCGTTTCTCTAGATTACCGATGGTCGAGTTATCGCCCTTGTCGTTTTCGAGCCGCGCACCGAGCGGAACCAACTCCGTGCAGATGTCGTTCACGTCGTAGTTGTCGGTGTAATCGAGTATGTTCTCGCCAAAGCGTATTGTTTGCTCTGATTCGTTCCCGTACACCTGCGCGTCCACGTAATCGAGATAACGTATGCCGCCTGACCGCCTGACGCGGAAGTATCCGCCGAGACGGTCAGACAGCTTATCGCGCAGCGCGTCTAAGGTCTGCTCGCGGTTAGTGAATCGGTATATGCTCTCGTTTGCGCCGCTGACGTTGACTTGCCCGACGTAGAACTTGTGGTCAGTGCATTGCGCGTTGTGGACGATTAGCAGCGCGTCGATGAACATTCGCACCGAGTAATTGTTGTATTCCTTCTGCGGCTGAACCGAATCGAACAGCCACGCCATCTCGCCCACTGCGTATATCTCGGCATCGCCGTATATGTTGTGGCTGATTTCGCGAACCTCGAAGATACCGAGCGAATCGCCATCGCGTTTGAAATCGAGCAGCGATTTTCGCGTGACGATACGCCCGACGTTTGGATTCGTTATAGGCACCGTCAGCGCGAGCGAGCCGCTATCGCCCATCGTCAGCGTGCATTTAACGTCGTATGCGGTGAAATCCTCGTCGCCTTGATGGTATAAGTGCTCCCATTTGCCGTTTGCCTGCGGGTCTAACATGATGCTGTACATTACAAGCTCCCGATTCTGTAGTCCACTCCGACGCTGCCCTTGCCTTTGAGCTGCAACGTTTGCGTAAAGCGGTCGCTCATGCGGATTTCGGGGAACGTGTTCTTGCCGATGCGCAGCACTTGCCATGATGACTGGGTGGACAACTTAGCCTGAACGGCTCCGCTCGTGCCTGTGTTGAGCCAGAGCACTGGTTTTCCACGCGCTGGGTCAACTGGCAGCGTGACGGTCTTGGTCTGGTTGTTGAGAACCACGTCTTTTTGTGTGACCGTCGTGCCGTCGATGAAGCTGAACGGTGACCATTGCCACGGCTCATACGAGCCAATGACGCTGTACTTATGCGGCTCTGCGTTCATCGTCACGGTAATCGCCGTGTGCTCCAAGCTTCCACGCGTTGAGTCCACCTGGCATCGACCACGCCAGAAATGCGCTATGTCGCTCGATATGGTCAGCCTGCACATCCTGCCGTTTAGCGCGTTGCGCAAGCGTGACGAAATATCGATGAACCGCTGAGTCGTGTAGTTGATGCACGCGAACTCAAGCGTAATCTCCCGATTCGCGAAGTACACGCCGCCGAGTGCTTCTGACAGGTCAAGCGTGCCATCGCGCCCGGGTACGTCCACTGTGTATCGTCGCGCTTGCGCGTCCTCGATTTCGACGTTCGTGAGAATCAGCATGAAGTCGAGCGAGTTGTATACGGTGTTGGTGTCCTCGATGAAGAACGTGCAGTAACCCGCGTCAGAGCGCGTGCGTGGATCGTAAATCTCAGGCATACGCCCTCCTTCGTGCGGTCGTTGAGAATTCGGTATCTATCGTCGGCGCGAGAATCTTGCCTGCCTGCTTGCCATCGATGTACACCGTGCCAGTCTTACTCAGGATTTGCGCGAGCAGTTCGACTACCTTAGAGTTGTCGTTACGCGACGCAACCGCGTCTGCAAACTCGTTCATGAGTCCACCTTCACGCGGCAGAATCATCTCTGGGCCTGCTTCGCCTGCGCCGATGAGCGTAGCGCCGTCCACGAAGCCGCCTTTTGCGTACCATTCAACGCTGAATTCAGGCGGTTCGCCTTCGCCGCCGATACCCCACGGGAATTCGCCGCCGTCAACGTGGAAATGCGGCAATGCGATGTCGGGAAGCGAAAGGTCTAATCCGCTTATTATCCCTTCAATCGCGCTCGCGAAATCCTCGATGAATCCTTGCGCCGTCCCAATCGGGTCTTCGATTGCGCTTTTCACGCCATCGAAAATGTCAGTGACGGTGGACACGATGCTTTCGATGCCCTCAATCGCGCTTGTAATCGCATCAGCTGCCGTTTCGACAACGCCCGATATAATCGGCCATGCGGTTTCGGTGATTGACTGTATAGTTGCCGATATCGTCTCGATTATGCCCTTGATTGCAGGCCACACCGTTTTGACGATTGACTGTATCGCGTTGCATGCGACGGATATCACCTTCGAGATAACTGGCCATACCGTGCTTATCACCTTTGAGATTGCTTGCACGACCGTCGTGATTGTCGCCTTCACGTAAGGCCAGACGGTGCTTATCACGTCTTTGATGACGCCCATAACGGTTTGTATTACCGCCTGAATCTCAGGCATGTGCGCTTGTATGCTCTTCGCGATTTCCTCGATGACAGGCTGGATGATTCCCGCGATTTCCTGCACGAGCGGCAATACTTCGTTCGTGATGAAGCTCACGACCGTCGATATCGCATCCTGGATAATCGGCATCGCCGCCGATATCATCTGCGCGATTGTCTCGATAATCGGCTGCAATGCCGTCCATAGCGCCTGCGCCGTCTCGATGACTGCACCGAACAATTGCTGCATCGTCTCGGCCATGCCGCTGAACGCGCCGCTGAGTGCTTCGTTAATCTGTCCACCGATTTGCTCGCCGAACGTCGCGGTAATGGCGGGCGCCAACATCACCGGTATCGCTTGCAGAGCCGTGATTATAGCCTGCGGCAATCCCATCACGACGCGCTGTATCAGCACGCCGATTCGCGGAACGACGTTTTGCAGCACCGCGCCGATGCTCTCGAATAGCTGCTCTCCGAGTGCGCCGATGTCGGCGTTCTCATCGAATATGCCCGTTAGGAAGTTTTGCCACGATGCCTTTAGTTGGTTAATCGAGCCGCTGATTGTGTGCTGTGCTTCTTCTGCCGTTGTCCCCGCGATGCCCATGTTCTCTTGCATCACGTGGATAGCTTCGATTACGTCGTTGTAATTGTCGATGTTGAACTCTACGCCTGCGATTTTTGATGCGTCCGCAAGCAGGCGTTCCATTTCGGATTTGGTGCCGCCGTAGCCTAGGCGGAGATTATCTAACCATTAACACCCTCGGTTTCCCGATATTTATCAGGGGATTAGACTATATCTTTAGCTAAATTGAACATCCAACCTTTTTTGCTGCCCCTCTTGTATCGCCAGCCGTATTTGATTAGCGACTTGTTGCAGCCGAAGTATTCAGCCGCTTCGTTTCGGGAGTTGAAGACGATTGTCTGCTCCCCGTTCGTTGCGACTACCTTCTTCTTTCGGTTTTCGACGCGCTCTCTGTAGCCGAAGTTCCAGCAGTTCTCGGACGGCGATACCCATCTCAGGTTCGCCACCCTGTTGTCCTTCTTGTCTCCGTTGATGTGGTCAACTTGCGACTTGTTCTCAGGATTCGGGACGAACGCGATGGCGACGGCCCTGTGGACGTAGACGGGAACCGTCTTCCTGCCGAGCATCACTTGCAGGTAACCGCATCTGTGCTCGTGCAGCTTTAGGATTCTGCCCGTCTTGTCGTTGCGTATCTCGCCGCTGTCGCTTACTGAATAATTCGGTTTTCCTTCGATTTTGCGCCATTCGCTCATGATGAATACCCCCTGTTCATGCATCTAGTATAACATGTTTTGGTTGTATCATCAACGAGCGTGGATGCCGTTTAGCTAGCAGGCACTTCCGACGCTGTACCAATAAGCGCCGTACTCGGTGACGAACCGATAGTCGTTACACCTTCCCATCTCTGGGCTTGGCACGGGATTGTCATGCGGATTGCTCCGTTTAGAGTTCCCCCGTTAGCAGCGGATTAACCGCCACACCGCTGGTAGCGTTCACCTGCGCTCACTGCATAGTCGCCTATGCAGCGGACATTAGATTGTTTATCGTGTAGTTCTGTTTTGCGAAACCTTGATAGGCGTTCTGGATATCCTCCATCGAGTTGCCCATCTTATTCGCATTGTCGCTCATGTCTCGCATCGCCATATCAGCGTATGCAGCGGCCTTCTCGGTATCGCCGCCTAAACCTTGGAGCAATGATGCGGAAAACTTCGTCACGTTCTCCATGTACTCGTTCGCGCTGAGTCCAGCAGTCTTGAACGCTTCGGCTGCGTTCTTCTGCACGATTCCGCTTGATTCTTTGAACAGCGTATCGATACCGCCGACAAGCTGCTCATAGTCCGCGAAATTATTGAAAGCGTTGCCGAGTGTATCGGTGATGGCAGACGCCACTTTTTGTACGGCGCTGGATATCAGATTGCCAGCGGCCACTCCGAACGCGCCGCCGAACATGCCGCCGCCCTTGCTCCCCTGCGCTTCGAGCGAGCTTACCGCCCCATCATCTAGCTTCGGTTTGATGACAACGTAGCCAGTACCGACTTCGCTTGCACTTGCCATGTGCTCACCTCCTTCGCGGTTTCGATAGCTCGGCCATCAGTTCGTCAATGGTCAGCGTCCGCGCTTCGAGCTTGCGCACGGCTTTTGCTGTCAGCCATGACGGGCCGATTGGTTTCGGTTTATGTCCACGCTTGCGCGGGTCACTCATGCCGTAAATCAAGCTGGATATGTCGTTATGGATGACAGCGAGCAGAACGGTTTCGAGCGTCCACGCTGCATCGGGGTTGTCCACCCTAAAAAGCGATGCATCGCTTGGCAGGCAAGCCACGAGAGCGCCTATGTGCGCCGCTGTGTGCTCGCCTGCCATAGCGTGGTCGAGGTCGATGCCGTAATGTCGCTGTAGGTCTGCTCGCAGCTGGTCGGGATGCTCTTGCATCGCCGCTACGAGCACTAAGAGTTTTTTGGTGCGATGGTCGTGATGATTTCCATTGCCAGCTCAACAACGTCGGTCGCTTTCGCGAGCTCGCCGCCTGCTGCCGCCACGATGTCATCTTCGGTGAGTCCAGTCGCGAGACTGATGAGCTTCATCGATAAGTCCAACTTGTCGAAGTCGCTCAGCTCGTCCTCGTTGAATTGGCGCAGCATCTTGAACGCGGCCCACGATGCCATGAACTCGTCGTTGACTTCGAATTTCAATCCACGCACTTCGTTGACGGGCGCTTTGGGTTTCCTCGCTGCCATGACGCTACACCGTGAATGAGATGTAGTCGGTCATGGTGATGCCATTTGAATTGGCAATCGAACTGAATGTGAGCTGCCGCCCGTCAACCTGCGTGCCGTTCATCGTCTGCTCGCCGCGCTCGGTGAGCTGGAATTCACCAACGGAACGCTTCACAATGCCAGCACGCGGGGTTGTCTCGATAACGATTTCAACAGGCTCAAGAGTGTTTCCGTGGTGCTTCACGGTCAAATCGCCCGTGATTCCGTCTACTTCCACGTAATCAGGCCCCCACGTGAGCTTAGCGACTTCATCGTTGCACTGGATGGGCATAAACGAAATCGTCTCGGTGTACTCGGTCTTGACGTTGTAGACTTCCGTGCGGCCTTCCCATGCGCGGATTGATTCCGAGCTGGAAGATTCGGAAATCTGCACGCCTGCATCAGACGTGAAACCGAGCAGCTTCCAATCGCTGGTGAGAGCGGTTGTCGCGTCCGTTGGCAACGTCGTACCCTTCGGAGCGACGAAAATAGCGCCAGTCGCCTTGGCAGAGCCAACAGTGACTTGGCTTGCATCCATAGTAGCCATGTAGCTACCTCCTTATTCTGTTGTGTGTGATTTAGTCCACGAGCTGGCAGACAACATCGAACACGATTTGATAGCGTGGTAAGCGTGTCGATTCGTCGTAGAACGCATACGGGCCGCTGTTCACATCGATGCGATGCACGCCGAGTGGACGCGATTGCAGCAGCGCCAAGCGAATCTCGTTCGCCATTTCCTCGGCGCGTGGCTCGGTTTTCGCCCATGCTTGAACCGCAATCATCGGATGGTCAACCATATCGGCCACGCCGCCGCCCGTGCGCTCCACCGTCACGAACTCATCGCCCGTTTTCGGCGGGTAGGTGGACGCACGATAGCCTTGCGCTGTGAGCCATGTGATGAACTCTTCGGTAATCGAGTACATGCGCCCTCCTATCTAAGCGACTTGAGCAGCGTGTTATGAAGGTGGTTATCCTTCATCGCCGCGTAGTTCTTCGGGTGGACGATGCCCGTTGGCACGACTCCACGCGGACGCGACGTGTTGGATTGGTACTTCGGCTGCGTGCCGCCGACAGCGGGCGATTTATGGTCGCGATGGTATTTCTTCGTGCGATATCCCGCGCTCATGGCGTTCGCGTTGTTTGCCACCGCGTCAGTCGTGCTGCGGATGACCTGATACGTCGCGTCCTGCTTGCAGATGAGCCGCCACAGCTTCTCTTTGTCGATACTGAATTCAACATCAGCCATGAGCTTTCTCCACTTCGACGGGCATATTCCAGCGTGTCGGCGTGTTTTCGTCAATGTAGGGCGATGGACAGCCGATGATGCGGTACGTGCCTGCCCACGGTGCGGGTAGAACGACCTCGCACCCTTCGAGCGTGCCACTGAACGTTTTCGGGAAGTGCAGCGTATACGCGACTTGCACGCCCTCTGGCCGCGATGCTTCGAGCGATTCAGTAGCGCCGGGCGCGATTAGAACATCGTCCACGGTCGTTTCGTCGTAGCTGTACTGCTCGTTTCCGAATCGGTCTGTAGTCGTGGCTTGCGGTGAGCGAACGGTTACGCTAGTTCCCTGCATCGTCATCACCAGCCATCGCGTACAGAATCGTGCGGCCCTTGCCGAATCCGCCGATGCCGAGCAATTGTTTCTCGGTTTTCGTGAGATACAGGTCGGCTGTCGGGTTGCTGTACGTGTACGCCTGCGTGTACGGGCCTGCGGTCATGGATTCCTGGGTCAGACCGAGCGCCGCGCTGTCACCAGCGAGCATGGCGCGTTTGACCATGTTGCACACGACCATCTTGAGGTTGTACGCCTGCTCGGTGTCTGTCGGGTCAACAGTGACCTTCGATGCGAGAATCGCCGAAGCATCTTCCAGCAGCACTTCGGCTTGCGCTTGCTCTTCAGTGGTCAGCGTGCGCCATCGCGCTTCGAGGTCGGTAACTTCGGCGAATCTCATTTAGTCCACCTTCTTTACGGTGCGCTTGCGCGTGGCAGGCTTCTTTTCGGGTTCGGCAGGCTTTTCCTCGTCTGCGCGGACGAAGCCGCGAGACTCGAACTGCTCGATGATGGATTCGTCGGTCACGTCCACGATTGCCCGTGTTGATGGTGCAATCATCTTCATGGTGCGCTCCTTTAGTCGGTGAGCTTCACGAACTGGTTGATGTTCTTGACGATGAAGCCAACTTCCGCTTCGACGCGAACGGCGAACATATTGCGCTGCCACAAGTTGATTTGCTGCGTGCCGTCGTTGATGGTCGCTTCCTCGGAAATCGCGAGGTTGATGCCGTCCACGATGCCGTAACGCGCCTGAGTCCAGTCACCAGCGAAGCCGATGGTGTTCGGCGTACCCTGCTGGTAGACCTTCTTGGAAATAGCAACAGGCGAACCGAGAATCTGGCCGATGCGGCGAGTCTCGTTAGACGGCATGAACAGCGGATAGCCGTTGCCGTCCTCGGCCTTCATGACCATCGCCTTACCAGCAGGGGACAACGCCCAGCCGCTCAGCTCACCGTCAGCAGCGCCGATTACCTCGTATGCGCCGACAAGCTTCTGGTAGAACGAAACGCCAGCGGTAGCGCCGAGAGAGATGGCGTTCGCGTTGGTCAGCACGTCGAAGTTCGTGCCAGGAGCGGTGCCAGTGAACACGGTCTCATCGAGCTTATTGCCGATGGATTGCGGCAGGCGCTCGATGAGAGCCTTGTACAGAGCAGGCAGGTCGCGCTTGAACTCCATGGAGAACAGCTCGATAATGGCCAGCTTGTAAGGCGTCATCTGCTTCATGCCGAACGTGGAGCCGCTAACAGGCTTCTCAGCAGACTCAGCTACCCAGTCGGCGGTCGGGTCGCCAGTGATGATGGGAATCGTGATGCCGCTGCCAGGGAGTTTCACGCGGGTTGCAAGCTGCATGACGGCAGACGCTTCGATTGCGTTCTGCCAAATCTCGTTAGACTGCTCGGGGGTGAGCTGAATTCCAGTCGTGCCGCGATTATGATCGATGGGGTTGGTTGCGTAAGGCATGGTTTACCTTCTTTCTAATGCTTGAACAGGTCTTTGACCGAATCGGCGAACTGTTCGGCAGTCGTTTTGCTGCCGCCGCCGTCCTTCGGGAACTTCCCAGCTTCGGGCGCTTTCGGTGCGCCGCCAGGGATGGTGTAGTTTTCTGCGATTGCCTGCGCTTGAGCCGTCAGCTCTTCTTCGTCCATCGCGGACAGCGAAGCGACGATGCTCTCAGGCACGCCAGTCTTTTCGGAAACCGCTTTCACGAGCTTCACGTGCTCGGCTTCGGCTTTCAGCTTTTTCAGCTCGGCTTCTGCTTGCTCGGCTCGCTTGTTGGCCTTCTCTTGTTCGGTCATCTGCTCGGCGCGTAGCTTTTCCAGCTCGTCGGCTGCGGATTGGTTCTCTTTCGCTTTCTTCTCCCAGTCGCGCATGTGTTCGCGCATGACCTCGTATTTGGCTTTCCAGTCGGTGGTTTCCTCCATCGGCTGTTCGCCCTGCGTCTCTTGCGCTTGCGCTTGAGTCTCTTCGGCCATAGTCGGCTCCCTCCCGCCCTTTTCGGGCATAAAAAAAGCCAGCTTTCCGCTGGCATGGATAAGATGCCCAGCTTTTCGCTAGGCGTGAAAAAAGCCACCCACGTCTGCTACCGTGGACGGCTGATTTCCTAGATTACGAACGCTTTGCTTTGCGCTTTGCGTTCTTCGCTGATGCAGCGTAGTAGCCGAGAATGCGTAAACGTTCTTCTTCGACGCTCGTGCCCTTGCGCTCCGCTGCTGCTTGTGCTTCTGCGTCGATGGCTTCATTCCATCGTCGCTCGTATTCTTTCGGGTCATAGCTCTGTACTTCGGGCGATTTGTCCCATGAGGGAATCACTTTGCAGTCACATCCCGAATGATTATGGTCTGCCGCTTCTTCGCTGTGATACGCAAATCCACGACTTGCAAGCATCATGCACCACGGGCAGGTTTCAGCGCCTGCGGGAACACGCGCCCATCGTGGCTTGCGCGGGTCACGACTCGCGTTGTGCGCTATGCACATGTTGGCGGCTCTGCGCGTCTCATAGTCGATTCGGCCAAAGCACAGCCGCTGAAACTCGCTCACGTTCGGCATTGAACTATCCAGCTCGTGCGCGAACGCCCTCACAGCGCCCTCCGTAGCTTCTGGCTCGCGTAGGCTGTCCACTTCCGCTGTGAAGCCGTCATCGATGCCGAATCGCGCTCTAAGGCCGTTGTAGAACTCAGCAGCAAGCCGCGCCGCCATCGTGGAAGATGCGCCGCACGCTGGCTGCATGATGGCGATGGTCGCGTTTCGAATCGTCGCTACGTCTTGCGAGTAGTCGATTTTCGCTAATGCATCCACGAGCGCCGCACGTGATTTCTCGCTGACCACGTTGAGCGCACGACTGTAGTTCTCGATGTAGCTACGCGGTATCTGCATTCACATCACCACCACCGAACAGCGTGGACACCATAGCGCTCGTCGCTTCTTCCGTTTGCGCCGTCTTCAATTCGCGCATAACGGTCGTAACAGCTTCATCGTCCAGGCCATTCCAGCGCCAGAATGTCGGGGTGTTGGCGAACGCTGGAACAACGCTTGCAATCTTCACGCTTGCATCGGTCATCTGAGCGAGTGTTGGCATCGCGGGATTCATGAATCGCGGCTGAATCTCCAAGCCGCTTGCGTCCACGTTGTCAAACGTCGTGCCGCGTTCAGTGGCGAGACATGCAATCGCAACGTCAGTGAGCGTATCACTAACGTCGCTGTGCCACGCCTTGACTTTTCGAATCAGCGGCGAGTTTTCCGCGTAGATCGCTTCGGCGCTGGCTGGCTGGTCGTGGACAAGTCCGAACTGGCTAACATGGATGCCAGTCGCGCCGCTCATCTTCGCGCATAAGTTGCGGAAGTGGTCTGTAAGCGGCTGCATTGATGGCTGCGGCAACTGCCCGAACTGCGGAACCGTGCCGTCTTGCGTCATGTCGATGTTGAATATCGCGCCGATAAACGCTTGCCATCTGTCCACGTCTTCGAACGGGTCGCCATCGGTGCCGAGTAGGTATTTCTGCGAACTGGCAGCGAATGCGCTGGCAATCTCTTCGTTAATGTTCGCACGAACCGCCGAATCGATGTAGCCCATCACTTCACGAGTAATGCGCGATTGTCCAAATGGGCGCTCAAGCGTAGCATTGTACGCCGCGAGGAACACGGGCAGATGCTCCAAGCCGTGCGGCTCGTAACCGTCCACGTACCAGCTGCGCCCATCGTCGTTCTTGATGCGGATTAGGTACTCAGGCGTCACGACGTTTATCCACGTGGGCAGTATGCGCCCGGTTGTTGCATCCTTCTTCGTGTCCACGATAAACACAGCGGCCTTAATCGTGTCGTTCGCGTCATCCCATGACACGCCGCACACGTGCGCTGGGTATGCGCTGACGTGCGCGTGCGCGTTATCGTCTTTACTGACGAAATACAGGTTGAACGATTGCTCTAACGCGCTGGTCGTAGCCTTGCGGTACTTCGAGCGCATCTTGTTTCTCCGCGTGATTGCGTCAAGCTGTGCCTGTGCTTCTTCATCGCCTACCGTGTAGCCGTCGAAGATTGAATGCTCAACCATCACGTCCACGGTCTTTTGCGCCCATCCGCACGCAGCATCGAGGTTCTTCAGCTTCGGTGGAATCGAAATACCCAAGTCCACCAGGCGATTGTGCATGACGTAATAGCAATGCCGTAAAACATTGCGGTCGTAGTGGTCGCTCCACGCTTTCACAAGCTCATGCACGAGCATCCTATCTTCGCCGCGCAGACCGTCAGCGGATGCAATCATTCCAGGAATTTCTAACACCTCACAACCGCCTTTCTGTTCGGGTTGCGTTTAGTGGTCATCGCGCCCCAATACGCGAGCGCACATGCTTCTATCAGTTCGGCGCTGGCATCGTCGGTGGATTCGAATCCGAAGCCGCCGTTGTTGCCGATGCGCCGTCTTTTGGTCTTGGTTGCAGAATCATCAAGCGCAGGTTGCCCGTAATGCGTGACTTTGCGCTCTTTCACGGCGTTCACGAGCGTCGAGCACGCCGCAATTACGTCGCGGGTCTGCGGTCGGATGATTACCTTCGAGCTGACGCCCTCGGCGAGTAGTCGTTCGTTCAGGTTCTGCGCGTTGCTCTGACCATCGATGACGATTTGCGCCGCTTTGTTCGCACGTGGGGCTAGACTGTCCACGAACCATCCGATGCCGTGTGATAGCGACTTGACTTCCACCACGTACACGAACGGAACGCCGCTCTCAGGCTTGTAGCACGCCGCTAGAGCGCCTGTAGCGCCGTCTGGGGAGAACTTGACGGCGTACACGAGCAGGCCATCGCGTTTCGGGTTGTCCACCTTGCAGGCGTTCCAATCGCTTTCGCGGATAACTGCGCTTGCCTTTGCGATTTCGGGCCACCAACCAAGATGCTCACGTGCAAACGCATCGGCGCTCATCATTCGTGCGTCTTTCATCAACGCCGATTCGAGCAGTTGGAAACCTAACGACGGGTTGCTCTCGTACCAACGCGAAACATCCATCACATCGCCGATTTCCGATGCACTCCATTCGTGGATACACGCGCCTGTATACGGGTCGGTATGCAGGCTGTCGCGGATGCTTGCGAACTTTTCGCCCTTGTACGCCGACGTTGGCTCTGGAACAGTCCCCATTAGGATTGTTTGCGGTGAGCCTGTCGGTGCAGCAGAATTCAGCGGCGATAACGCTGCATCTTGCGCGTCAGTGTAGCTTTGCGCTTCGTCCACCACCACGAGATCAAACGTGCCGCCACGCCCCATGTCCGAGTTAGCGCCGCGTGTACGAAACTCAATGTGTGCGCCATTCTTGAGGTCTAATACCATCTGATTCGCACTAGTGGTGTACTTCTTGACCATCGCGTTCAATTCAGGGAATCGAGCGTGCGGGTCGTTCTTCTTCTCGCCGAACTTGACGCGCAAGCGGTCGAATGCCTTTTTAGCTGTTTGATATTCCTGCGCGGTGTGCAAAATCGCTTCGCCACGGTGGACAAGGCCCCATGTTTCGCGTGGGTCGCAAACGCCCGTCTTGCCATTCTGTCGAGGAACCGGCAACACGCACAGCGAATTCAGCAGCTTGCCGTTGTCATCGAGTGCTAACCAATCATTCAAGATTAGCCGCTGCCATTCGAATGGCGGCAAACCGTATGAATCGGCCAGCTTCGATGCAAGTCCACCTTCCGTGCGTGTGTAGCTGCCGCACCATGAGTATGTCGGGCGCTGATTTCCATGTCTAGGCATTTGCAAGTGCCGCTTCTGCTTCGGCTAGGATGTCGGCTAGTGGGGTTTCTTCGTTTGCTTTCTTTGCGCGTTCATCCTGCTCGCATCTGTCAAGTAGTGGAATAAGCGACATACTCAGCGCCTTAACGTCACGTGCGCTGTCCGTATTGTCAAGCATTCGCGCAAGTCTAGCCGCCATACTCAATCTGGCAGACTGGAAATCTCCGACAAGTACAGCGTTTTCAATGCTGCCAATTGGTATTGTGTCGTTGATTTTCTTACCTTGTGCCATTTTTAACCTCGGTAAAAAGATAGATTTCAAGTTCAGGCCGT
>Ga0326513_10001183_pt1 | contig 21204 bp, 36 predicted proteins | sample 2_2465_0518_D_FD_203654 | JGI IMG/M metagenome (GOLD analysis project Ga0326513, IMG submission 203654) | Bovine rumen microbial communities from UC Davis, California, United States - 2_2465_0518 | ecosystem: Host-associated > Mammals > Digestive system > Stomach > Rumen | place: USA... | reverse complement strand
TTACAGTCTTGTCGTTCTTGTTGTGCCACAGTGAGAGTTTATCCACCGCCCACTGGATGAAAGCGAGGATGCCCCCGCCTAAAAGAATGTTAATAAGATCCATTGGCTCATATCCTCTTGTGAGGGAGCGCCGAAGCGCCCCGTGGTTAAAAGTTAAAAAGTCAAATTTAGGTTTTTCGCCTTTCGCATAAAGACGTTCGGGACGCATCCCTAATTAGTCACACACTCCGAAAAGTGCTGTCTTTCACCGCCAGTCCGCAAACCTCGGAGGGCATTCAACTGAGTTAAATGGTGCTTTAAGTGGCAAAAAATCAGTAACGGCAACAAATGAGTTGTCCGAAACTTCCAAACCGTTAAGGTTTCAATCTTCTGTCACCTCTGTTTACTCTTCGCTCACCTCTTCGGGTTCGGGAGCGGGCAAGTCATCAAATTCGGGAACAAAGACATAACCATAATCCCACTGTGTTATAACTGTTATGGTGTATCCCCTACTATTGACGATGCCCCTAATTATCTTGGAAGTGTTCATAAGCGCCACCTCACAGAGTTCTGATAACGGTCAACGCAGATGTTGTAGACCTGCTCACGACCTTAATCTGTCCGTTAGACCCGTTAACGAATGTTGCCCTTGCGTCTCCGCTACGGACACTTCCAAACCCGTTCAACTGCCATGCACCACTGCGGAAGATGTAGCAGACAAATGTAATGTCTCCGTACCCTCTCGACAAGATGCTCTGCAAAGCCGCTCCGATTGCGGCCAAATCATCCGATGTGGAAATGCTCGGGAATCTGAACACGTAGAACCTATCTGTCCGTGTGACGATAGCATCAACTCCGTTCTGCACTTCTTCCACCATGCTTGGAACGCTTACCACATCCACAAGTGCATCCACTGATGTAATGCTGATGCCGTCCAAATTGACCCGATAGAGGGGAAAATCTACGGGGGAATCTCCGTCTGCAATCGTGCCAGTGTTGTATGACGGTACTGCGGGATTGGTTGCGGACGGAGTACCCTTGACCACCGCTAACTGCATATCTTCAACACCTGTTCCGGAGTCCCTTGTGTATCTTGCCACGATCAGGTCTATTCTCTTCATCCCTTGTGTGCCGTTATTAATCGCGAGAGAGTCGCTTGTACCTCTTTCGATGCAGGCTGTGCAACCTTCCGCCACTAACATTCCATCGGCTATTTTTACCTCATTTGCTGATACAACGGTAGCCGTCAATTCTGAATCAATGCCTTTAAGGATGCAAGTTGTCCCGCCAAAGATAGCTATATTTGCGTTTCGATCCTCTTGGGATGTAATATGAGGCGCACCCCGATAACCTGTGATTATTTCCATGTTCTTTACCTCGTTTCGCCGTTATAAATCCGTGCGCCCGTTACCACTGCCGTGAAGAACGACCCGCCAACAGTTTCAAGCGCCTTGCTACCGATTGCCAAACCTGAAAGCCCGCTTGCAAGTGCGACATTCTGCGTTCCTATAAGTACGGAATCTATGTAAAGTTTCGCCTTTAGTGATGTGTCAAAATACAAACTCACCGTATGACCGGAGATTCCGTTTCTCGCCAATGTGCCAAAAGGTGTACCCCATCCGTTTGATCCTGCGTAAATGCTCCAACCTACAGTGTTGTTACCTCTGTACACAAGACCGTTCTCCCAACTGCCCGATGATGTCTTGGCAATGGTGATAAATCTTGTGTGTGACGATTCCCATTGCTGACCTGGAACAAATGAAGCAACATTAATCTGAATTGTTTTGTCCGCCAAATAAGAAACAGGAAAGTCGTTCGGTGATAACAATGTAACCACTTGCCCCTGCTTGTCGAAGTGCAAGCCGTCGCCGCTTACATACGGGAGAGTGCTTTCTGCAATGCACTCTAATTCCGCAGTATGTAACTGTCGCGTGTCTGTCAGCCCTTGCGTGAAATCCCACTCATACAAAATTCCTGTTGTGTTTTCGCTCACCATGACGGAAATCGTCGTTGCTTTGCCTGAATACTCAACAGTTAACGTCCTCACTCCCGCTGTAGATATATTGCCCACAAGAGTGTAGTTATCCACTATATATTGAGTGGCGTTGCTATATGTTGCAGTAACTGTCAGATAATTTTTGAGCGAATTAATGTTATCGGTCGTGTAAACTTTATGTGTCCCAAGTGATAGAATCGCGGTAATGCTTATTATTACGGGACTTTGTTCAACCTTTACCATGTCGGAAAGTTTGTACTCTGTATCAACGAATCCCTGTTTCCATTTGACGATCTTAGTCGTGATCGGCGCTGTCATTCTCATTCCAGTCGTGTAATCTCTGCCGCCTACGATGTCGCCAATCTCTACATCAATGACTGTTTCGAGGTCCATGCGGAAGCTGTTCTGGTTTCGCTTCTGCTTCAGCTGGTCGACGCCCGACTTGATCAGGTCATCACGGGAAGCACCCGCATAGTCATAAACCTCTGCGATTTCGTCCGAACCGAAGAATGTCTGTGTTTGACTGATATTCCCGTTAGCATCTACATACAAATGCACTACGGTCCTGTTCTTAAGTTCGCCCTGTCCCAGACAGACAAGGTGATTGACGCCGGTGCCTTCCTGCGTCATGTAGTAATTTGCTGTCATATCAGACGAAAACTCAATCTGGCTCGAATAATCTACAATTGGAACCGCATCGACCATAACGCGTCCGCTCTCCATATCGTAAGCAATGCGCATCTTATAGCCGACTGATTTGAGCATTTCCTTAAGGCCTTCGTACAGTGTCACGTAGCGATTGTATTGATATGTGACGGTGACGCCCGTCGATTCACTGGATCCGATGAACAGGCCCGGAAACGCGGCGGAAACACGTGCGCCAATGATAGAGTTAAGCTCACCGCTGTCAGTCGCATAATCCGCGCCCGCTGGCGGTGAGAGTATCTTGTGTTGCAACATTCCGCGCCACGTGTACCCGCCCACTGCTATCGTGCAGTTCTTGGTGTTGGTCTTGAGGCGCTTGAATAATCCGCCGTACTCCGTGCCAGGCATATAGATGCGGGAGCCGTTTGTGATTGTCTCCCATTCTGAGCGGTTACAGGTGACGAGAAATGAGTTCTCTGTGTCACCAATCTCGAAATCATACTCCGTAAATAAAAGCGAGCGGATGTCTACGCCGTTCGCATCTGCCACGACAATCATCCACTCACCTCCACTCTGGGTTCGCTCCGTTCACGGTAAATCGTCAGATTGACGCCAAAAGTGGCATCCCATGTAATCTGCAAGTTACCGCCGGGAATCTTCTTAAATATGCTGTCCGTTTTGTTCCGGAAGTTAAACATATTAGTTTTCGTTCCGTTCGCGTTATACATCATAACTGTGTTATGTCGTGAATCAATCACTACATAAGCGTTCTGCGGAATAGTCGCATACAGCACATAACCATAATCGTTAATAGTAATACAAGGATTTACCGCCGGTCCGAAAATTATCATTTCAAATTCGGAATCGAACGGAAAATCTGACTTAACCGTAGCCTCACCGATAACAGGCGCGGTGTAGTCATAGTCATAATCAAATGCATAATCAAGATATTCGCCCTCTGTTACCTGTGATGGAGCAAGACTGATTTTAAAGTCCTGTACCCAGAACGGATAAGGGGCATAGATATTAATCTTGTTCAGCGTCTGCGTCGGGTACTCCGTCGGGGTCGTATCTGATTCGTTGATGTAGCAGTCAATGTAATAATCGCCCCAAATAAGACGTCCGGGCTGGCGGTTTTTGAGGTCCGTCTCGAAGTCATCATGGAGCGTGTTAATTAGCGTCTGTCTATGGCGCTCACTGCCAACGATGATTAACTCAGTTTCGTATTCGCCAGGATCCTTCTCGAAGTCCGCGACACGAACGCCATATTGCAGTTTCGTGCCCTGCACTCCATAGCCCCATCTGTGGTAATTGGCGGTTTTGTGCCGTATACCGTTTGAAACCAAGTCGTATCTGTGCCCGGAAGAGGCGATGTATGTTATAGGTACTCTCATGCTCTCGCCTCCCTTAATATCCGTCCAAATTCACGTTCGTTAATCTCAACGGTCAAATCTGCCTGACGCAGCGCAGTGGAGAATGCCACATAGATTCCATCAATCAGTGACTCGTTGTTTGTCGCGGTTGCCTGTGCGATGTCTCTCATAAGACTGTCGCGTCCGTACATGACTTCCGCGCCCGCTTCTCCTGCTCCCACGATAGTAGGCTGAGTGAACAAGTAAGGATTGTTCATTGCCTTTGCATACCACTCGACATCGAATCCAGTAGGATAGGTTATCGTCTTTCCAAGAATCTCCTTGGATGATGTCTCAAGCGAGAAGTGCGGAAGTTTGGGAAGTGATGGTGTCGGAATCTTAAGAACGAGACCCGTAAAGAATCCTTTGATGTCCTCAATCTTCTTCTTAATGCCGTCCTTGAGGTCTACGAACTTCTGAATAGCATCATTCTTCATGTCCGTAATCTTCTGGACAGCATCGCTCTTAATCTGCGCCCATTTTTCTTGCAAGTCGGTCTTGATGCTCTGGATCTTGTCGGCGACTTCCTGTTTGATTTCGTTCCACTTGTTTGCTACGGCTTCCTTGAGGTTTGACATGTACGTTGAAATGGATTCCCAAACCTCTTTGACCTTAGCTTTAATGTCATCCCAGTGCGTTATACAGAGTACGATGATCGCGATCAGTGCCGCGATAGCTGCTACAACTCCGCCGACTACACCGATCGAAACACCCAGCGCAGTAGCAATGGCACCGACTGACGCAATCAGGCCACCGATACCGGTAACCAGACTGCCGATCAGCGCCACAATCGGACCGACTACGGCAAGGATCCCGGCAGCAGTGATAATAGCCTGCTGAGTACCAGGGCTCAATTCATCCCACTTTGCTTTAAGGTCGCGGATAACGTCAGCGGCCTTTTGGAGCATCGGGGCGAGCAATTCGCCGATTACGGAACCTACCTCTGCACCTGCCAGTTTTAGTTCGTTCAGAGTCGTCTTCCACTCATCCATAGGGCTGAGTGTAGTTTCAAACGTTTTGGAAACGCTACCCGCCGAATCAGACATTGACGCGCCCAGTTCTCTGAAATCGAGAGAACCGTTCTTCACTGCGCCATAGATTTGGTCACCACTCTTGCCAAATAACTCGTAGGCGGCATTGAGTCCCGTCATGCCGTCTTCGTCATTCTCGATTGCGGATTGAAGTTCATCCAATGCCTGATTGAGCGGTTTGCCGTCTTTTGCCGCGCTCTTTAACGCTTTGCGGAGTCCTTGCATGACCGTCTCTGAGTTAGCGCCCGACTTCTCCAACTGACCCATCAGCGCCGTCGACTGATAGATGTTGAGTCCCATCTCTTGGAATGCCGTCCCGTTTTGGATCAACCCACTGGTCAGCGTGTCAACGCTTACCCCTGTCTCCTGTCCAGTGATGTTCAAGCGGTTGAGGAGTGTGTCAGCGTGATCAGAACCAAGTCCGAATGCGCTTAATGCCTTCTGCACTGAATCAATAGAACTCGTTACATCGGTGTCGTTGAGCTTCGCGAACTTGATAAACTGCGCGGAAAGTGTTTCCAGGTCGTCGCCAGTCAATCCGAAACGTGTGTTGACTTCACCAACTGCATTGGCAGCGGTATCGAAATCAGTCGGGATGGAAGTGGCAAGATTGTCGACAATATCATACAAGCCTTGTGCCGCCGCTCCCGCTGCACCCGTCTTCTTAATGACGGTATCATAAGCAGAATCTACCTCGTTAAAGGCCGCCATGCTTGCCGTACCGACTGCTACAATCGGAGCGGTGACGTGTGTGGTTAATCCCTGCCCGGCTTCGGAAATCTTCTTACCGACGTCCTGTATCTTCTTGCCAGTTTCCTCGAACTGTTTGGCGGTCGCCATTGCTTCCTGCTTGCCGACGCTTCCAAACTGCTTAAGTTCCTTGTTTGCTTTCTTGAGCGCCTGTTCGTCTTCCGCAATCGCCCTCTGTAACTGGTTCATCTTCTCAGTTACTTCGGGTGTTTTATCCTGAGCGGCAAGCTGTTTGAGCGCTTCCTTTTCCTTGTCGAGTTTATCCTTCGTTTCGGAAACTGCCTTGTTAAGAAGCTCCTGTTTCTGCCTCAGTAGTTCCGTGTTCTTCGGGTCTACCTTTAACAGCTTATCGACCTCTTTTAACTGTTTTTGTGTATCCTTTATGGACTTGTTGACACCGCTTAGGGCTTTTTGCAGTGGGGTTGTATTCCCACCAATCTCTATGGTGATTCCTTTGATATTTCCAGCCATGTTTAGAACCTGTCCATATCTTCCTGCGTAGCGATGCGGTTATAGCTTTCGCCATCGTTGCTCCGCTCAGTCAGGATGTCCAATATCTCTCCAACTTCAAAAAAATCGAGGTCAGGAAGTGCAATCCCGGCCTCGATACATCTCAATAAATACAGTGCCGTATTAAACGGCCTGTCTGTCCTTATTGATTTTTTTTTGATACAGATGTCTGCATAGCCTGCCCCTGATACAGTGCAAAAACATCAGTTACCTTTGAAATGATGTCCATAGCCTCAAAATCTTCCACCCATGCAAGATAATCTTCATACTTGAGCGAATTGATCAGTTCGGACAACGGCTTTTCGGCCTGTTTTGCCATGACAAAGGCAAGCTCTACATAAATATCCATATCGTCCGCCTTGTTAGCGGAATTAAGGAAATCACGGCGGAATACACGCTTATACAGAACGGGAGTAGCGCCATTGGCTACAAGTTCTACGGACTTTCCGCCGAATTCAATTGTTCCCCTCATAATGCCTCCTTATTATGCCGTCTGATATACTGCGGTATTCCATGCGTTGTACTGAGCCGTCTTATCAGGTGTGCAGGACGACTTGACGATGTTCTTGTCCAGTGCGGCGTTGTAGATAGGTGTCGCGGTGATTGTCGTACTCTCTGTCTGCGGCTCTTTAGATTCTGCGATTGTCGTGGATCCTGTCGCCGGCCTTGTGGCCGTGCAGTTGTACATGACATGACGGGTGGCGTGCTGGTCTCCAGAGAACTCGAAGAGCAGCGCAAAGTGCTTTACATCCGCATCCGCATCCTCGTACAGGATTCCGTTGGTGTCTTCAGCGTACCCCAGTATGTCCTTTTTGAATGAATCAGGGATCAGTGCGAGCTCAAGGTCGCCCTGATAGCCGCTGTTAGCCGCCGACGTATAATATGTAATGTCATCCGCGTAGAACGGAGAATTGTCGCCCTGTGCCTCAAGGGAAAGGCTTACAGCGCCCTTAAGCGCTACGGGTGTGGCATATGTAGCACTGCCGTCATCTGCGATTGTAGCCACCGCATAGAAGCAGTTTTTAATGCCGAATTTAACTTTGTTGTTAGTTGTAGGCATATTCAAACCTCCAAAATAACCTCTGTGGTATAGATAGTTTCGTGCATGCGCTCGTCGTCCAAATACGTCTGCTCTTTGCGGAACACTAAGTCGTTCGCATTAAGCAGTGTTTCGATTTGCTTCTCAAGCGCAAAATCCTTTTCGTCCGTGTACAACTCGATGTACAGCGGTTCGATTCGGGTATAGTTGGTATCGTCTGCCGCCAGGTCGTTGCTGTCCCCATAAAAAAAGCAGATAAACGGGGGTTGCTGTCCCGTGTCATCTGCAAATTGATGGTAAGCGTATGGAATCCCGACGGATTCAATCATTGTATTAATCTGCTGTGGGGTCATCGCTCCACCTTCTCTCTGATGCGCTTCTCGACTTCTTTAACGGCCCAATCCTCGACGGGCTTGATGTGGACTATTCCGTCAACCTTACGGCCTCCGCCTCTGCGTGCGTGACCGTGTTCGAGCAGGTGTGCAAGCTGATATGTTCCAGTCTTGCCGTATACGGTAGCATCAACAGTGGTTGCCGTTTTTTCTACCTTGCTCGCCCATCCTTTTGCGTATCTGCCTTTGCGCTTTGGCGATGTCTGGCGCAGTTTCTTCGTGGCTTCTTTGGATACCTCTGTAACGGCTTCCTCCGCCGCTTTTGCGACTTCTACGGAATAGTCTTGCAGGATGTCCCGCATCGCTCTCTCGAGGTTAAACTCCGCCATTTGTCCCGCCTTTCCGCTCTGCGTAGAGTTCTATGGTCCCGTTGCCTGACTTGTACGTCCTGTAAATCCCGAACCTGGCGCCGCCTCTGACAAGGATCGTCTGCCCCGAATAATCCAGTATTGTCATCGTCACACGGATCTCTGGATTGAGACCATTCCTGCCTCCTTCGAAGAATTCCGCAGCGCTGACGCTGTCAACATATCCGTAAACAGTTTTTGATTTCTCTGTCTTCTGGTCGATGCCGTCCTGGTCTTTGGTCCGCGTTACCGTGATCAACTCAATCGCTTCAGGAATCCGCATTATCAATCACCGCCTTTCGGAGCTCATCCACCTGCAAACGGAAATCGGCCATGTTTTTTTCCTGATCATCGGCGTCGAGGCTAAACTTCGAGCGGGCAAATGAGCGAACGCAGCCAAGCGCAAGGTAATTATCCTCGTCGTTGGCCACGCCCTCATCGACGCCCAAAGAAATCATTTTAGCCCGGCACTCTTCAATGATGTCAGTGATCTCCAGCTCGACATTATCGTCAGTCGAAACAGTCCTCAGAGCAAATTTGATTTTGCTTAAATATCCTTCGCTTACCATGCCGGGCCTCCATTACTTACGCCTGAGTAATCACCTGCATGCCGTTCTTAGCTACAAGATCCGCACCAGCGGTCTGTGTGCCCTTGATGCCGATCATGGAGCGCTTGAAGTAATCACCGCCCTCGTCGGTGGTGACTTCGTAATTGCCCCACATAGGCATATCGATTGTGCCGGGCTGGCCATAGAGCTGAGTTCCGGCAGTCAGGCCGTCAAGAATCCTGAAGGCTGCTGCCATGCCGCCCTCTTTGATCGTGCCGGAAGTGTTGGTCTCGTTGTCGAAGGTGATCTCATACAGAGCACGCTTTTCGTTTGTGCCACGGACAGCACCGAGGACCGCAAGGTCTGCCTGAGTGATATACAGCTTGCATGCGCCTTTGCCCTTGATCGGACGGAAGCCGAGAACGGTATTGCGCAGGAAGTCTTTGTCGAGCGCGCGCCCTGTAACCGCCTGAGCCAGTGTGGAAGCTTTGACCGCTGCGATGATCTTAGCAGAAGCTTTGTCGCGCAGTGCGGAAACTGCAGAATCTTCGATCGCTCCCTGATAGTCCAGAGGGCTCTGTTTCTTGACCTGCTTGGAGATCTCGTCGAGAACACCCCATTCTGTAGGGTTGATATCAACATAATCATATGTGGAAGCTGTGCCGCCGACAGCGGAGCCTTCCGTCACATCGTCCGCGACCGCATCGGTCTTCTTGTAAGCAGCTCTCCATGTGCCTACACCATCAAGTGCAAATGCGTGAACATCATCAACGATGTCACTTGCTACAGCCGCCAGACCGCTGATTCCGCCGACCTGTGTAGGCTTTGCGATGTGGCCAGTGCTGAGAAGCTGTCTGGTCTCCATGACCAGTCTGCCGGATCTGACGAACTCGTCAGCCTTGTTCTCTGTTTCGGGAGTTGCTACGGGTTTGCTGTTATTCATTTCGAGTGCCATTTTTGCTCTGACCTCCATCTCTTCTCTGTTGAGGCTCTCTGCCTCGGTTGTGATCTCCGCAAGGCGGGTCTCTGTTACTTCTGCGGATGTTGCCTCTGTATTCAGCTCCGCTCTTTTTGCCTCGATCTCTTTGAGGCGCTCAGTGTATTCAGTCATTGCTGACCTCCTTATGATATTTGTTGAGTGCGGCCAGCGCTTTCGCCCTTGCCTCCTCTTTTGCTTTGCGCTGAAGTCTCTCCGCTTCCAGTTCCGCGATCACTCCGTCGCTGTAACTGCGTGCGCTGATTTCTGTTCCGTCATTGGCGGGAAGTGATACCGCCGAGACATCGTAGAGCTTACGAATCTTCGTGATCGTGCGCAGGACGTCCACTGTGCCGTCGGCCACGTTCTCCGTAATTTCTCTTTTATCCTCATCGACTGTAAAGCCGAAGGACATCTTAGTAGTGTAGCCGCCTTTGATCTCTTCAAAGAGCTGGCGGCCGATCTCTGTACCGGACAGATCAGCCTCCATATACAGGCCGTGTTCGTCCGTCTTGATCTGCAGGGTGCCGTTGCTGTTCCGTGCAAATACTCTGCCCTGATGGTCATACTGCATGATCACATCGGACATGTCGCACTCATCGAAAGCGTGTGGGTCGATCTGTTCGCGGACCGTATAGCCGTCAAATGTCCAAAGCTCATACGGCTCGTTGAATGTAGAAGCATAACCGTCAACCTTGCACTCTTCTTTTGTCTGGTCATCTACCTCTTTCGCACGGATCTCCATGCGCCGGTATTCCCTGCCGGAATCAATCTTCTGCAGGATCTTGTCCATCTTGTTCTGTTCCATCGTCAATTCCTCCGTCGTCGCCGACCTGGTATTTGCTCATGTCGGTCGATTTAATGTAATTGAGTGATACGTAAGCAACATCGCCATCATCGACCGGCGGATAGCCTAACAGCTCAAGATACTGGTTCTTGGTGAGCAGGCCGATCTCTTTGGTGCTGTTGATTATATTCAGCTTCGTGCCCCAAGATGCGCCCGTAGTGGCCGCAGATGTGACCATGATCGCGTTGCCGAAATCCTGCTCCCGGCGGGTAAACAATGCCTTTGTAAAGGCTTCGCCCATTTCCTCCCAGAACGGTTCAACAATCGCGTCAAAGTAATTCATCATGGTCTGCTCTGAAGCCGTATTGCTTACCACATCTTCAGGCGTCCGCCAATATGTATAAAGCCGCTTCTCAAGCTCTTTCATCTGTGCGGCATTGGCGGCCCATGTGGAAACATTCAGCGGGGTGTATTGTTCGGTGGCATCCAGCGCAACGATCCCGCCCGTATCCTCTGCTTCTTTGATACGCTTGGCGAAATCCTTCTGCGCCTGTTCTGCGCTCTTAGTGGCAAGCATGGCATTCTTCTGGGTGAATAGGCCGTGTACCTTGTTGGATACCCGCATTGCTTCCCTCAGCGAGGAATACATGTCCTGCATGACCTCGATCGACCCGCGCAGGGCTTCGTTGCTGCCGCCTGCGTATGTAGCGCCGTCATATTTCCGCCTGAGGATCACCAGGTCTTCCATGCTGACAGTGATCCGCTCGCCTTCCGGGGTACGGAGTGCAATAGCGTAGCCCTGCCGGCCGACCAGCTGCCTGATCTCAAATTCAAGATAGACAAGCGGCCATATTTCAACAGGACGCATCCTGTCGTCCCAGCGGATCCACGCGAAAGCAGTATTTGTCATCTGGGCCTGCCATGCCATCGCGTATTTGAACTCCTGCGCGGTCATCAGCGGATTGGGCCGCATAAACAACTTTGTATAATCTGAGTTGCGCTTGATCTGCCGGATCCTGCCGTCAGCATCTTTCAGCACATGGACGACCTGCCCGCGTGCTATGTGTGTGGCGTTTGTGTCGAGGATGGCCGCACATGTGGAATCATCCCCGATGTTTGCGTTAATGTGTGCGGAGCGCGTCCCGTACCCTGCGAGGTACGATGTCCGCCCCGTCAGGCCCTGAATGAAATTAGATAAAAAGCCCATATCGTTTTACCTCAAATACGGGATGATCTCTTCGGAATGGTTCTGCAATCCCGTCCATGCGTTGAGCAGACTGACCATTCCATCAATCCGCCTGTTACTTGCCGATTTGACCGGCTGTATACTCTCTATTCCATCGCGGTTCAGCGACTTGACCGCAGTATTTAGCAGACACCATCGAAGCATCGGATTGTTCTGATATACAACTCTGTGTTCCTCAAAGGCACCCTTTAATAGCTTCATCGGATACGTCCATGTGAACGGCCCCTGTCGTATCTTCTCCATGTTGAAACCATACTCTGTCATCTGCGGAGCCCAGTAGCCCGATAACGCCGCGTCGTAGCATATCCACAAAGGGCGGATGTCATGCTCTTTGACCATATCCACAAACCACTGCGTAACATCGTTATAATCGACCGTTGCACCCGCACAGATTTTCAACCATCCACGCTCCGCCCATAGCTTATATGGTGCTTCCCTGTCCGTCCTATGCCTTACGTCATCAGGATCCAGTTTGGATTCGGGGATGAAATACTTCTGCAGTACGTAATACTTATCATCGTTCGGTTTCATGATGAGCAGCGTGGCACAGGTGAGGTCCGTAGTCGCTGATAGATCGCATCCGCCTATCGCATACGAATGTTCCAAAGCCTCAAGCGGTACAGCCTCCGCGTTGACTGCTTCCTCATACGTCAGCCATCCGTCGTTTGAGTTTTCGGGGATGTTGAAGTCTTTGGTCAGTACTGTCGGCAGAAACTTCGGGTCGCGCTTTGCGCGTTCAACATGCTCTTCCAGTGTGGCTATGCTTTTGATCTTACCGAGCCCCGGGTTTGCCTTCGCCCAGCATGACGGGTCCGTCCATTCGTCGCGGTCGTCCAGTTCATACAGCAACGGCAGAACCGTATAATCGTGAAAGCCCTCATCCCATAACGCCACATGCGCAGCATACTCATACTGGTCATCAAAAAAGGCCTCCCGCAGGAAGCCGTTCGTTGAGATCATCCAATATATAGGCTGTTCACGTTCTGCCTGTGACTGGATCAGAACGTCATACAGTTTTGAATCCTTCTGAGCATGCACTTCGTCCTGTGCCACAAAGGAAGCGTTCAGGCCGTCAAGGTTATCCGTCTTTGCTGCCAGTTTCTTGATCTTACCAAAGTTCATCTGACAGTAGATGTCTGTCTGCCGCTTGCGTTCAATACTCCGAAGTGCAGGCGACTGCAGCCGCATGTTTACCGCCTCAGAGAATACCTGATCCGCCTGGTCGCGTGAATTCGCTGCGCAGTAGACTTCTGGGCCGTTCTCTCCGTCATTGATCAGCATGTCGTGCATAACTGCAGCGGTCTCTGTAGACTTGCCACACTTACGGCCTCTGAAATCAATAACCACACGAAATCGGCGCTTGCCCGTCTTCTTATCTTTCCAGCCAAACACTAATTGAAGCTTGGCTAGTTGAAACAGTTCGAACTTTAACAGCTTCTTGCCCGACTTGCCTTTCGACTGTCGGCAGAATTTCTGTATGAAATCAATATGCCGCTGGCCCGCTGCCTCATCGAAATAATAAGGGAATCCCGGCGGCGGGGCGTCCATCCATCCGCATTCCCTCTCATAAACTGCTCGAACCTTGGCAGATACTACTTCCTCTCCGGAACGGATGCGCGCCAGGTATTCTTTCGGCCAGTTCATTCCTGATTAATAAAATCCATCAATTCGGCGGCAGCAGCCTTCTCATCCTCTGATGGCAGCAGGCTTGCGAGCTGAATGATCAGTTTCTGATACGTGGCTGTGTACTTGACCCTCAGTTCTGCAGCTACCGACTTCTTAACGCCCCATTGTTCTTTGCCGTTCTGGTAGTATTCCGCGATCCCGTCCCTCTGGTATAACAGATCGCATTCGTGGATCGCGCAGGCATACGAAGCGGCATCATCGATTAACTGGTTATACAGCTTCAGCGTGTCCGCATCGACTGCCTTGAGTGCGTCCTTAATGACCCGTTTATTTTTCGCTATTAACTTGACTCTCTCGTCTTTTGTGAAAATCTGCTCGAATTTGTCCATGTTTGATCCGTTTTACTACACCCTCAGCAAATTTGCCCAGCCGGTAACTCCGAAGAGCCCCCACCGGTGCCGAGGCGGCCGTTTATTTTGCGCCCACCCGGGGGGATAGGTTGCCGTCTTTATCAAAAAAATATTCCGCGTCGCAATCGAATGAGATGACGCCTTTGTCTTCCATCGTCTTGATCGTGTGGCAGTCGTGGCAGAGACTCTGCAGGTTGTCCAGGTTAAGACTGACCTTCCTGTCTGTAATGTTGTCAGGTGTCAGCTCCTTGATGTGATCCACCTCTGTCGCTCTGGCTCCACAGAACCGGCAGGTGAACCCGTCGCGGATCAGTGCCCGCTTGCGTACTGCCTGCCATGCCTGTGACTTGTAGAAGGACTGTGCCCATTCCTTTGCCATGGTTATTCTCCGAATAATGCGGGCCCACTCTCGAGCCCGCGGTGGTATGATTTATTCCGCGCTATCGCCGTGCGCGTCACGTGTGCAGGGGAACGGGAAGGCACACGCAAAAGGAGCGGCGCCCGATGAAAAGCGTCGCCCCTGTACTGTGAATGAAAGGAGGTAAGGTAATATGAAGAAAGTTGTCTGCCCTGTTGTCTGTTGTTTCGCAGTTTATAGTTTATAACGAATACTTGTCCCCTGTGTCCCCCTTTTTAAGAAGTCTCACAACCTTTCGCACATCCTTGCTGACTGACTCAGCGGGTATGTGAATGAATCGCCAATCGAATCCAATCTTGTAATTGATTCTCGCTTCACGCTCAAGTTCTTTCTGCCTGTCAGTGTGATAAGGTGAACCATCGACTTCTAATATCAACTTCTTACTTGGCAATGCGAAGTCTACACGATACGTTCCTATCTTCTGCTGTGGTATGATCTTGTATCCGTTCCTTACAAGTTCAATAGCAAGCATGGCTTCGGGAATACTTCCGTATTTGTAAATAGCCTTGCGACATATCTCAATAGCCTTGTCGTAGCCATCCAAAGAACCAGCTTGCTTTTTGATTTCTTCTGTTGCTTTCCGAAATCTCTTTTCCTCTTTGGTCTCAGCATCGGGCATTGACAGCGCCAGTGTTTCAACTTCCGCCTTCTGTTTTTTCTTCATTACTTCTCGGCATAAAGAACAAATCTGCGCTCCATTGCCCGTATATTGCCGTCTACCATATATCTTTCCGCATATCTGGCAAGGGATTTTGTAGTACTTGATATACCCACGTTCATCTTCCACATACTCTATGCCGTCCCTTACTGCATCAGCTCTTGACATCACGTTCCTCCATTCGCTTCGAGAGCAGATAATAAAATAATCTCCGCATCTGATAGTATTGATTCTTTCCGCATGGGATCTTTGCGCCCAGTGGACAACGTTCACCGCTGAGATACTTGTATGTGGTTCCTTCATGGGTCACTGCATACAGTATGTATTCCGCTATCTCCTGTCCCGCAAGCAGTGCCGTGTTCTCTATCAGGTCGATATTACTGCGCAGTATACTGGACCGCATCGCAATGCGTGGGGTCGGATCGCCGGTAGTTGTGCCGTGTGGCATATCGTCATAGTCCACTGCTTTGATTGCCTGCCCGATTGCTTCCGTGTACTGCCGTTTCCAGTCGGGATATTGCAGTGCGAAATGATAAGCAGATAAGAAAGCATGTTTATCAATGTATAGCGGGTTTTTCTTTGAGAGCTCTGCTCTTATCTTGGTCATGTTCAATTACTCCTACGCAGTAAATTGTATCACGTTTGTGGCATCGGTCAGGACAGCGGTCATGCTCTGGGCAGTCGAGGCAGCAGGGCGCGATCCCCTGGAAGCCGGTACAGTCATTGATTAAGCATTGTTTCATTTGGTCCCCCGTGATAGTAGTGCCAGTGTGAAGATGGTGGTTAGTGCGCCGAACCATGCGCCGGCGAAGAATGTAATGATGGTGTCAATCATGTCTCGCTCCCTTCCTCATCTTCCTCTTCCCATCGTATTCTGTCAGCAATTATCTGTTCGGCTTCTTCGTAGTCCATCAGATTTGCGTCTCTGATTTCGCCTGCCTGTTTGCCGTATTCCGACTGTCTCCATCTCTGGTATCGTTCTTCGTCCATCCAGTCAGTGACATAATCGTCAACGATAGTAGAGAAGCATCGCCATTGTTTGGTGACTGGGTGTTGCACATTGAATCTAGGCATATGTCTCTCCTTCCGCTTCGATTACTGTCGGCGCATTGTCAATGACGCTTTCAAGCGCACCGTTCCACCATCTCTGATAGTCATTGCCTACTGTTGCAAACTTCCCATCTTCCACAGACTTAATATCTATCAGCCTTCCGTGCGGTGTGGGAATCTCGACCAGTGGGCACCAATCAGGTCTTTCTATATCGTCTGTATTTCCGCAGAAGTTATACGGCATTGCATCGCAGTACAACTTAGATGCTGATTGGAATCTGCATTTATCGCAGTTCTGTGGCATCTCCACGCCACGTATTAAGATGCTCATTCCGTCACCCCCTTTATGTAAAGCGGACAATTAATCCGCACCCTTTCGCCCCATTTCGGACGATATAGGCAGTTCTTGTTTCTGCAAGTGTTGCAGTTATTGAGTTTCAGAATTTTCTCATAATCTTCCAAATGTGCAATGACATTGTTGAGGACTTTAATTGCTTCTCTGATTTTGCTCATTCCGTCACCCCCTTATAAGGTTCTGGCAGTTGCATATATCTGTCATCAGCCTGAATATTTCCGCCGTGATACCATATTTTTTCCCCGCCACGTTCCACAATACAATCCTGCATTACATAACCGTCACTGCTAACTAGTACCCATTCTTCTAACTGCGGTTCGTTGTTTTCCAAATCAACTGGAATCCAGTGCGGTTCGGGTTTAGATTCCAATTCGTTAATTTCATTCAACATCTGCCGTCTTGCCCTTGCCACATTAACCAACGATGACGCAGGGCTGAGAACCGACTTGATAATCTTGATTACATCGGATTTGCTTATTAACTCATCTGTCATGTTGTCACCTCTCTCCTCTCCGCAAAACTGCAAAACTTAGCGCCTTGCTTTTCCCATGAACAAATCTTTCTGTATAAGCACTCTTCACATCGCACGATTTCGAGCTGCTGAATGGTGGGTTGAGAATTAATGACCTCTCTGATTTCTGCTCCTGTCAGTTCCCAAATATCACCGATGACATATTTCTTTCGCTTGTTCGCTTGTCCTTCTTCGACAATGGCAAGTTGCAGTGCATCCGCATCAATTGCTCTCATTCCGCCACCTCTTTCTTCTTGCACTCTTCCGTCCCTTTGAAGTGCATAAATGTAAATGGCAGTCCAAGCAAGTCCGTCCTCTGCTTCAAGTCTCTTACCAACTGCGCCCTAAAGCAGTCTTTCGGGCAGTCCTTGCGATAGTCAGCACAATGCGCATAGTCGTGATTCATTCCGTCACCTCTCTCTTCTCTCCCCAATCGCAAAAGCCGTTTGTTGATTTGTTTGCACATATCTTCATACACATTCCGTATTTGTAATGCTTGCAGTCCTTGCAGTAAATGATTTCGGGCTGAATGGGCGGTAACTCATTCAGTTTCCACTCATATACTTCGAACAACTCGTCATTGTCGTAACATTCCATGACGGTATCAATCGCCGCCTGTCTGCTTATTAACTCCATAATGCCGCCTTTACCTTTCGTTCAATTTCGCTACACACCTTTGTCAGCAGTACCTCATAAGGTTCGTGTGCGTACTGGTCATCCACTTCTTTGCAGACTTTTCTTTCACGCCCCATCGCCGCGAGGAAGATTCTCTGCTCTTTGTCGGTAAGTGGTTCGATTTTGGTGCCAACCTCTGCCAAGTTCGTGCCAAGTTCGGTATTATCCATCTTCTACTCCCTCCCCAAAAATCACCCGCCCCCGCAGACCGGCGGGCAAATCGGTTATCCATTGAATTTTATTCTTACCAAAAGCGAGAAGGGTTCTCTCCTTTCTTTTAGCCCCCGCACATTTTAGGCGGGTTGTGTGTTGATAAATATAAATCTGCGGGTATTGTTTGATTCGATGTTATTCGGCGGATTCTGCGGGCTGTTTTGCCTGTTCCATATGCTGTGGAACGATAAACAGCGCTCCGCATTTCTTGCACTCGTATCCGTACGCCATAACTTCGTGAGTCCGTATGTTGTAAATCGTCTCCGAATACTTAAAACTGTGATTGCACAGCTTACGGCGTATCGTTGTCAGAATTTTTATCATTTGTTACCTCACTCTTGATATGGATTGAAAGCGTAATCGAAAATATTCATTTGCGCTTCAACCGCCTGTAAGCGTTTCTGAGCCATTTTGAAGTATTCCCCGTCTATCTCAAAGCCCACATACTGAAAACCGCTCTCTCGGCACGCTATAAGGCTTGAAGCGCTACCTACGTGCGTGTCTAGTATCTTGTCTCCGTGCTGTGCGTAATTGGATAAAATCCACTTATACAATTCAACTGGCTTCTGAGTTGGATGAAAGCGTCCCTTTTGCCCGACAGCGGAATATTCAAACATTTTTGCGTTATCATTGAATGACGTCCAAGCATATTCGCACATTGCCATTGAAAACTTTTCGGGAACGTTAGTTTTGCGCCATATCAAAAAGCAACGCGTCGGTGGTAAATTAAAGTAGTTGCCCCCCCCCAAATAATTTGGTTACGTGAGACACGAAACAATTCTTTAAAATAGTCTTGCTTCGGGGCTGTGTCCCACGAAATGATTTTTTTGCCGAACTTGCTCGCCCATGTTCCGCCCGTTCGAGTACACTTTCCCGTGGAATCCCGTTCTTGCGATACCTGTCGAACACTCCGCCGAATCTGCTCTTGTCTTGCCGTTTCCACTGCCCCCCCCCATCTCCATATGGTGGGTCAACAATAGCAAGGTCAAAATATTTATCGGGAAATTGTTTCATTCCGTCCATGCAGTCCATGTTATAAAAACCGTAGTCTAACATTTATTTACCTCTTTTTCGGGCTGTTTTGTTGTGGGGTTATATTCTGCGGGTATTGTTAATTTCTAGTCCTGATATGGATTGAAAGCGTAATCAAATAACGATATTTGCGTTGCCAGATTGCTCGCAATCACATCTTTTTGCCGTTGACTCATGCGGTCGTATGTACGGCGGTTGGTGTATAGGCGCTCGGTGGCGGTGTTTGTGTTTTGCACTCCGCACAATACTGTTTTTTCAATATTGGCAATCTCTATGAAGTTCATAGGCATTTTGTACTCAGAAATAAAAATGTTATCTTGCTGTAATGCCCATTCGTAAAAAGCGCCATGATCAAAATTTCCGCCACCATAACCGCCGCAATCCGTGCCGCTGTATGGTATATCGCAATAAATCAGCGAATTGGGCGGGATTTTAATGTCGCGGTAGTCCATGCCAAGTGCCTCTAGCCTTTCAAGTGCCTCTAGCCTTTCAAGTGCCTCTAGCCTTTCAAGTGCCTCTAGCCTTTCAAGTGCCTCTAGCCTTTCAAGTGCCTGTAACCGCTCAAGGGCTTCGTGCTCAATTTGAAAGCGTTGCGGGCGCTGTGCCTTAATCTGCTCTCTGATGCATCTGTAACGCTCTGTGGGGCTGTTTCCGCTGATTTTCACGTTGAAGCCATAAGTTGCTAAGCCGTCAGCGTCTCCCTCAAATACAGCCCTGTGAAGCTGTTTTTTGAAGTCCTCCACCTCTTTCCCGTAAATGTACCCTGTTTTGTTGTTTCCAAAACTCCACACAAGCGCCGTGTATATGTCAGCATCTTTTTTGCGCTCAAATTCTTCACGACTTACAAATTCGGTGTGATTCTCAATGGTGTGTTCGCCTCTGATACATTCAAGAAACAACTTTGGCAGTCTTGCATCAATATCATTCACGATAAACCGCTTGTACTTGCCCGATAACAGCGCCGCATGTGTTACCGCCCCGCCTCCAAAAAACAAATCGACGAATGTTTCCGCCGTTGGCAGTTGGCTTATTATCCACTTTGCTATTGAGTTCTTACTGCCTTTGTATGGTAATCCGTATCTCATTCCGTTCCTTTCGTTTCCTGGCGGGCTGGATCCTGCCTGTCGAGTACCGCAAGTATCTCATCGTATCCCCGTTTGCCGAGTCCTCTGAGCCTGCCGATGTCCTCGTTGGTCATCGCTTCCAGTTCCGCTATGGTCGATATGCCGTTGCGGGTGAGAGTGAGCATGGTGCTGTAGCGGAAGATGGTTAGGTCATTCTTCACAATCCATCACCTCTTTCTGATATTTGCGGACGGTCGGAGAAGATACGCCCGCTTTCAGTGCGATGTCGTCCACCGAGTCGCCCCTGTTCGTCAGTTCTACAATCTTGTCGATTGTTTCCTGCGGTATACGCCGTTTTACGGTCGCTTTCGGCTTGGGTGCTTCCGTTGTAGGGACAACGTCCGAAACAGGCTTTGCGGGCGCTTCAGCGGGCTTGGGTGCGGGTTCCGTGGGTGCTTCCTCTGCTTCCTTGTACTTGTTGTAAAAATATGCCGTGTAGTCCGCTCGCTCATCACTGTCCTTAATCGGCATTGTGTAGTTCATGTTCCACCCCGCAAGTGCGTGTTCCAACATTCCCGCCTTGAGCGCAATGTCGAGATACTTTTCCGCAACACGTACCGCTGATTCTTCCGAACCATACCGCTCCTTGATTTCCTCATCCTTTGCCGTAATCGTAAAGCGGAATATGTCCTGTATGTTGATAAGTGCCAGTGCCTTTATGTTATTTCCTACGCTTAACTGTTCTTTGTTCATTCTGTCACCCCCTTAAATATAGACGGCATCATGTCTATCACATTTGACCTCTCCGAAAATCCAAATCTTTTCCTAACCTCGTTTTCAATATCTTCTAAGGCCTTCATATAGCCTTGATGATATTTAGTCTGAATCACCTTATAATCCTTGCGGTTGTTACACCAAAAACTCGGCATATCGTAAGCATTGGCAAGTCCTAAGTCTTGCATTATTCTTGTGACTACGTTGTAGCGTTCAAATACCTCTGCTTTCTGCTCTGATAGTGGTTCGATCTGTGCATAAACATCTTCAAATTCTTCTTCTTCGTAAGTCTTTCTCCCATCGGGCTTTATCATCTTCCCTGCGGCACATCCCATTTTGTACCCATCGGGCAAATCAAATATGGCTATGTACTTCATTCTTTCACCCCTTCTTCCGCATCATGAAAATCAATATCAATCACGTTCGTGCAGTCATGTCCCAACTCCGGCAGAAATGCAGCCCCGCATTTCTCGCACTCCTCAAATTCCACCGGAAACACTGACGCATCATTCTGTGCCTTGTCTGCTATCCACTTCGCCGTTTCCAAATCGAATTTTATCTTGCTCATATTTCTCCTCCATCATCTCCGCCACTGCTTCCGCCCACTTCTGCGTATCAAAGCCGCCTTCGATGCTGCACTCATTCATGCGGTCATAGATTCGATACTCAGGTCCGCGCGGGGTCGGGACGGAGATTACTGTGTAACGTTTAAATATTGTTCCAGCGCCTCCTTCGCTTCGTTCCATCCATGCGCAACCAC
>Ga0326513_10001182_pt1 | contig 21242 bp, 18 predicted proteins | sample 2_2465_0518_D_FD_203654 | JGI IMG/M metagenome (GOLD analysis project Ga0326513, IMG submission 203654) | Bovine rumen microbial communities from UC Davis, California, United States - 2_2465_0518 | ecosystem: Host-associated > Mammals > Digestive system > Stomach > Rumen | place: USA... | reverse complement strand
GGATGAATAAGATTCCGATAAAAATCCAGCCGTTTTTATAATGCAGTGTTCCGGCAGAGAGAAATAATAATCCTGCAATGATGCATAATCCTGCGAGAAATTTTGTCACTGCCTGAATCAACAGCTTTTGATTTTTAATCATTTTAATCTTCTTTCAGAAGCGGAAGTATTATCTTGCAGGCAGAACAGTGATAAGTTTCCGCCTGTGAAGCGGAAAGAAGCATCTTTGAGAAAGATTTTCTCTTGAAGATATTTTTCTTTGCTTCTTCTTCGGAAGTAAAAGTCAGTAGCATCTGACCGATACCATTTGTAGAAATGAAAACAGAGTTTCCGTTCTCCATTTCCTGACCGCATTTCGGACATAACATGATAATCTCTCCTTACTGCTGAGCATTCGCACCGCTGACGATTTCTGTTAATTCCTGTGTAATAGCTCCCTGACGCGCTCTGTTATAGAGCAGTGACAGATGATCAATCATTTCAGTTGCATTATCCGTAGCATTTTCCATAGCAGTTCTTCTTGCGGCCTGTTCGGATGCGAATGATTCCACAATTGCACCATAGATCAGACTAGCGACATAACGGGGAACAAGTTTATCAAAAACCTCTTCCGGAGAGGGTTCATATTCGACTGCACAATGTCTCGGATGCGAACCGGCCATTTCATCCAAAGGAATCACTTCCATTTTCTGAGCGACCTGCATAATCGGCGATACATAGTTAGTGAATACGATCTCGACTGCCTGAAGCGATTCATGTCTTTTATAAGTATTCAGAATCAATTCAGCCATATCCATAGCAAGATAGATATTCATATGTTCAGCGATATGATCATAAGATTTCAGAATTTTGACATCTCGATTCTCGAAATAATCAACAGCTTTCTGACCGATCGGCATCACAATCGGATTTCCGCCCTGATTTTTAATCTCATTGATTCTCGCCTGAGCGATTTTCAGAACATTCGAGTTAAAACCGCCTGCAAGGCCTCTGTCTCCGGCGATGACGATTAATAATGCCGCTCCGGTATCAGTACGCTTGCGGACGAACTGCGAATTAAAATACGGATCTTCAGCGGCGATTTCAGACATCAGTTTATAAGTCGCTTCAAAAAAGGGCTGAGCGGCTTCGGCACGGTCTTTCGCTTTTCTTAATTTGGAAGATGCTACCAGTTCCATAGCCTTAGTAATCTGCATTGTACTCTGTACGCTGTGCATACGGCGTTTAATATCTTTCAGATTAGCCATAGTATCACCATTGTTGATTGAATTCCGTCAGGGCTTCGCCGAGAGCGGCTTCATTTTCTTTTGTGAGATCTTTTGTATCTAAAATAGAACGAAGCACTTCGGGATGACTTTCATTCATGAATGAGGATAATTTTTCCTGATATTCCTTGATCTTTGCAACCGGAATCTGATTCAGATAGCCCTTTGTGACAGCATAGATAATACATACCTGCATTTCTACCGGAACAGGAGCATTTCTGTCCTGTTTGAGTACTTCTACGATACGTTCGCCCATAGCGAGACGATTTTTTGTATCTTCATCGAGATCAGAGCCGAACTGCGAGAATGCCTGTAATTCTCTGTACTGTGAATAAGATAATTTCAGAGAACCGGAAACTTTCTTCATCGCCTTGATCTGAGCCGCACTTCCCACACGGGATACCGAAATACCAGGGTTAACGGCAGGACGTACACCAGCATTGAATAAATCCGTCTCTAAGAAAATCTGACCGTCTGTGATAGAAATCACATTCGTAGGAATATATGCCGATACATCTCCGGCCTGTGTTTCGATAATCGGCAGAGCCGTCAGCGAACCGCCTCCGTAATTTTCATTATAACTGCAAGCTCTCTCCAGTAATCTGGAATGCAGATAGAAAACATCTCCAGGGTAGGCTTCACGGCCGGGGGGTCTTTTCAGTAACAGAGACAAAGCTCGGTATGCAACCGCATGTTTCGATAAATCATCATAGATGCATAATACATCCTTACCCTGATCAAGAAAATATTCTCCCATCGCACAGCCTGAGTAAGGCGCAATATACTGCAAGGGAGCGAGTTCCGAAGCCGTTGCTGATACGATAATTGTATAATCCATTGCTCCGGCTTTTCTGAGCGTTTCGGCAACGTTTGCGACTGTCGATCGCTTCTGACCGATTGCAACATAGATACAGATAATATCCTGACCCTTTTGATTAATAATCGTATCGAGAGCGATTGCTGTTTTTCCTGTCTGTCTGTCGCCGATAATCAATTCACGCTGACCTCTGCCGATCGGAATCATAGAATCAATCGCTTTGATACCGGTCTGTAAAGGCTTATGAACTGATTTTCTTGTGATCACACCGGAAGCTACTTTCTCGATGGGGGCACGTCTGGAAGTATTCAAAGCTCCCTTGCCGTCAATCGGCTGACCGAGAGCGTTCACGACTCTGCCGAGTAATTCATCACCGACCGGAACAGACATGATTTCGCCTGTTCTCTTAACGGAAGAGCCTTCTTTAATATCTTCATCAGAACCAAGCAGAACCGCTCCGACACTGTCCTGTTCCAGATTGAGTGCCATACCGTAGACACCGTTTTCGAACTGAATCAGTTCGCCGGACATGCATTTCTCAAGTCCGTGAATATTGGCGATACCGTCACCGACTGTGATAACTGTACCGACATCAGACAGGGAAATCTGTGCATGATAGTTCTTAATCTGGTCTTTGATAATACTGGATATTTCATCCGGTCTCAAATTCATAGAGAAAATCACACCTCTTTCTCATAAAATTATTTATCTGATTTATCAGAATTTTGATTCTTATTTTTTTTGATAAAATCGCAGTAAAGTGTATATGCAATTTCCCAGTAGCCGTAATCCAGAAGGAAAAGCAGGCAGAGCCATCGGCATGGGGAGACAAGTCCGGCGATAAACAGGAAAAATCCGCCGAATAACGGCACACCAGAGATATGCTTTTTCTCTTTCCTGCTGGCAAATAAAGCACCGTAAGTGAGGATTAAACATAGCACCCCGAAAAATGCAATAAATGCATACGCATACCAGCGGACTTTCAAAGATTGTTCCATCTGCTGTAGTTATTCTTTTGTGATAACCAGCTTTCCATCGGCATCCAACAAGGGAGTCACTCCGCCACCACGGACGAACAGATAATTGACACCCGTTTTTCTGTCAACAATAATGTTAACCTCACCATATCTCTCATACTGTTCCCATCCCCATTCTGTTTTTTTTTCCCTAGGACTGTTCTTCACTATAAATCTTTCACTCATATTGAAACTCTCCTTACTGTTGTGCAAAAGCCTGTATTCTGGACTTGATAGAATTATCCATTCTGGTATCACCGTACTGGACGACCATACCGCCTATCAGGGATTTGTCAACGGATTCACGGAGCAGAATACTCTTGCCGAGTTTCTGCTGTAATTTTTCTTTCAGGGCGGTTCTCTGCGAATTTTCCAGCGGAACGGCGGATGTCACAAAGACTTCGGCAATCGAGAACGCTTCATAATATAATTTATTGAAAGCGTTCCGGATTTCGGAAATCCTGTTGATTCTGCGCTTTTCCACTAACAGGCAGAGAAAATTTTCAGTAATGCCCTGTTCTTCGCCGATGATTTTCTGTAGGACAGAAATTCTCTCCGGAAGTTCCAGAGTCGGAACATCCAAGAGCGTAATCAGTTCAGGATATTGCAGAATCAGATCTGTGAACTGATTGATTTCCTGATAAATTTTCTGTTCCTGATGTTCTTCCTGTGCGAGCAGAAACAGGGCTTCGGCGTAGACATGTCCTACTGTCTGCTGTGTCATGACTGTTCACCTATATTCTGAATAAAATCATCAATGAGCCGTTCATGATCGGCCTTGTTGATTTCTTTTTCCATAATTTTTTCAGCCAGTTCCATAGCCAGATCAGAAATTTCGCCCTGAAGTTCTGTTCTGGCAAGATTCTTTTCACGTTCAGTTTCCAGAGTTGCTTTCTCACGGACGGCCTGCGCTTCATGACGAGCTTTTTCTAAAATCGAATCGCCTTGTTTCTGAGCGATTTTTTCAGCTCTTCTGATAATAGTTTCAGCTTCTTCTTTTGCGCCGGAAATAGCCTGCGCATATTTTTCTTTATCAGAATTAGCAGATTCTAAAGCATGATCAGCCTTTGTATAGACATCTGTGACTTCTTTCTGACGCTGTTCGAGAATCGCATCAATGCGTTTGAACAGAATCAGCTTGAATGCTAAGAAAATCAGCCCTGTATTGATCAGCGTGAATAAGATCGTACCGACATCAATTGATAAAAAATCCAATTTTCTGCCTCCTGTAGAGTTTAACCGCTGACTTTGTTGATAAACGGATTCGCAAACATCAGTAATAAAGCAACCAGTAAGCCGTAAATACCAGTAGATTCGGCAACAGCACAGCCGATGAACATAGTTCTTGTGACAGCACCGGAGCTTTCCGGCTGACGGCCGATGGATTCGCAGGCTTTACCGACTGCATAGCCTTCACCGATACCAGGGCCGATACCGGCGATCATTGCCGTACCTGCACCGAGGGCAGATGCGCCCAGCACGATTGCTCTTGAGAGTTCTGTGTAATCAACATTATTTGTTTCCATAATAATACCTCCAGATTATTTTTTTATAAATTTTTTATGTCTCAGCATTGCCGTCCGCATTGGAAATATAGACCATAGTCAGCATGATGAAGATAAATGCCTGCATGAAGCCGCTGAACAGGTCGAAATACAGGGACATGACTGCTGGGATACCGATAGTCATGAATGCAACGCCGATCTTCGCAGTAATCACGGACAATGCATAATATAACAGACTTGTGATGACCATACCGCTTACGACATTGCCGAAGTGACGCAGACTCATTGAAACAGGAGTTGCTATTTCACTCAGAATATTAATCGGCAGCATGACCGGAACGGGATCGACATAGCCTTTCAAATAACCGCCGAATCCATGTGTTTTGATATTCGTCCCGTGAATCAGTACGAATGTAATCAAAGCCCATGTCAGAGGCACGTTGAAATCTGCCGTGACTGACCGCAGACCTAACATGCTGATCAGACTGCCCAGAATCGAGAATGTAAACAATGCACCGATATAAGGCGCAAACCATCGCCATCGCTTTCCCATAGTATCTTCTACGAGTCCGTAGACGGTTTTGACAGCCCATTCGGCAACAGCCTGTTTTTTGGAAATATCTTTTGTTTTCAGATCGCTTGTCAGCCATAGGAGCAGAAGCGTGACAACTAAGATAATCCCCCAGCTCAGGACGATTGTTTCCGTCAGATTGATCGTCAGACCGCCCAGATCAAACGAACAGACGATCTTAGGGCCGCTGACATCCACACCATCGGGAGAACCTCTTAAAAAATCGCTGATGCTCAAGAATAAATCCCTCCTGCCTTAAAATTTTTTATTGTTTTGTCTGCTGTTCATAGATAAGATGCCGAAAAGTATTTTCGGATAGAGAAACGGAACTATACAGGAAACTGCATCGACATACTCGGAAACGAGTCCGGCGGCAATGACTGCCGAAGCGATCAGAATCCGGATCAGATAGCCTTTGAAATCTCTGGTTTTCCCGTAATACACGGCGTTCAGAATACTTCTGCGGAGTAACAGCAGATTGCAGATAATACCGATACTGCCAAGAAGCAGGCCGAATAGTACTGCGATGCGAAATCCGATCAGAAACAGAGAAACAATCCAGAGCAGTAAATCTAAAACAAGTGTTCCGATTACTGCGAATTGCAGTTCTTTATGCAGATCTTCCTGCATTATCTCACCTCTTCTCATCCTGTTCGCACAGTATTAATTATACTATGATTTTGCAGATATGTCAAGAAAGATGTGAAATAAAATATTTTTTTCTGAAAAAAGCTGACTGTAATTCTACAGTCAGCTCCCGATAAATAATATTTTATTACAAGAAAGATTATAGCATATTTTGCCTGATTTGTCAATAGCAAAGCAAATAAAATATCCTCTGAAAACAGAGGATATTTTAGTAATTTTTTTAAAATTCTATTTTACCCTTGCGTTTGACATGCAAAGCGCGGTCGCGGATTTCACCAGCGGCAGGAGTCAAAACTTTGACGGGATATTTTTTATCATCATCCAGTTCAGCCATCTCGAATACGGGAAGTAAGATTTCAAGCTGTTCACCGGTTTCGCCCTCGCCTGTCAGAGCAGGATAGAAATACGGATTGGGAATCATCGCACCGTTGCGGAGCAGTGCAATTTCAGCCGTTTTCGGATCACGGACATGTTCCAGAATCAGATCACCGTTATCAGCAAAATTGATGTGTACGAAGCGAGTATTTTCCTGTTTATCCAGATTCTGGACACTGGAAGCTAATTGTAAATAAACTGCTCCGGAATTTTCACGCTTGGCATTCATACGGGATTTGAATTCTTCCAGATTCTGACGGAGTTTTTTATTCTCTGTCTGCAAGATATTATACTGCTGTTCAGCAGTATGCAGTTTTTCCTGTAATTCGGCTTGTTTCTGAGCGGTCTGGATATTCATTCTGTCGATCTGGGATTGCAGTTGTTCATTCTGTTCGAGAGCGTTTTCCAGTTCAGAACGAAGATCATCATTTTCATCGGCGGCTTCTTCGAGCTGAGTACGGAGATCGCCGAGTGCATTTTCATCATGATCGAAAGCATCAAGATCATCATTGGCTGACTGCTGAGATTCAAGTTTTTCGAGAAGCTCTTGATTTTCCTGTTCAGCGTTCTGATATTTTGCCTGAAGATCTTTGATCTGATCGGCGGCATTTTTCAGAGCCGTACGGAATTCATCATTCTGCTTGACAGCGGAATCCAGTTCAGTATAGAGCGTATCAAGTTCTTCTTTATCTTCCTGCTGTTTCCTGAGAGCTTCGGAAAGTTTTGCAGAGAGTTCCTGATTTTCCTGACCGGAAGCCTGATTCTGTTCAAGAGCTGACTGGAAATTCTGAGCCTGTGAGACAGCGAATTTCAATTGCTCTTCGAGTTCTTGTTTTTCCTGTTCGAGAGAAGCGAGTTTTCCGGAAATTTGAGTATATTCTGTTTCTTTCTGCTGTCTTGCAGAGATTTCAGTAATCAGGTCATCAATCTGCTGGGAAGCATCTGTGAATTTTTCTTCAAGTTCCTGTTTTTCCTGAGATAATTTATCATAATCGGCTTGTAGAGAAGCAAGAGCCTGATTTTCAGAATTCTGATCTTCCTGAATTTTAGATGCTAATTCTTCAAGCTGAGTTTCCAGTTCCTGTTTTTCGCGGGATAGCTTGATTTTTTCAGATTTCAGGGCGATTATTTCCTGATTATCAGAATCCTGCTTCTGACTGAGCGTTTCAAGAGCATCTTTCAGCTGTGCGAGTTCCTGAGAAGCGGTTTCAAGCTGAGTTTCCAGATCTTGTTTTTCACGGGATAACTTGATTTTTTCAGATTCATTGGATTCCTGTTTTTCTTCCAGAGCCGACTGGAATTTCTGAGCCTGTGAGACAGCGAATTTCAATTGCTCTTCGAGTTCCTGTTTTTCCTGTGCGAGTTTAGTATGCTCGGACTGGAGTGCGGATAATTCAGAATTACCGGAATTCTGTTGTTTTGTTAATTCAGTAATCAGATCATTGATTTGTTGATTTGCATCAGCAAGCTGATCTTCGAGTTCCTGTTTTTGAGAAATCAGAGTCTGATTTTCAGTATGAAGAGCAGAAACTTCCTGATTTCCGGATTCCTGAGAAGATGCAAGATCTGACTGGAATTTCTGAGCCTGACTGACAGCAAATTTCAATTGCTCTTCGAGTTCCTGATTTTTCTGCATCAGAACAGAGAGTTCATTCTGATCAGAATTCTGTTTTTCAGCAAGCTGAGTATTCAGATCAGTAATTTTCTGCAATGCTTCTGAGAGAGTTTCTTCTGCCTGTTTTTTCTGATCAAAAAGTGTTTCACGATGTTTTTCACGGAGTTCAGCCAATTCCTGTTCATGATCAGCATGATTCCGATCGAGTGCATCACGAAGCGCGAGGATTTCTTTTTGTGCTTCTTCCAGTGCAGAATTGTCAGGCAATTGTGAATTTGAAGCCGAGGCTTTTGACTGGTTAGTTAATTCAGTAATCAGATCATTAATTTGCTGTTCGGAATCAGAAAGCTGTTCCTGCAAGTCTGTTTTTTCGGCTTGCAGATCGGCAATCTGTTTCCGGAGCGCATCAGAAGCAGAATCTGTATTTTTAGCGGCATCACGTTCCGCACGGAGCTGTTTGACCTGAGCGGCGGCATTTTTTAACTTGCTGAAAAATTCCTGATTCTGAGCCTGAAGCTGTTCGTTTTCGATTTTAAGTTCAGCGATTTCTTCATTGACGGGACGGGCAGGAATATCCGCTTTTGCTTCCAGCTCATCACGGAGATTTTTAATCTGACTCTGTGCCTTGGCGAGTTCTTCACGAAGAACGGAAAGATCCTGATCAGATTCAGAAATCTGAGAAACTTCCGGTCTGTTTTCCAGTTCAGAACGAAGCTGCTGAATCTGAGCATCTGCCTCGGCGAGCTGCTGACGGAGAACAGGCACTTCCGGATCAGGAATGATTGCATCCGGAGCTTTTTCTTCCAGAGCCTGACGGAGTTCCGTCAGCTGTGCCTGATATTCAGAATTCTGTTTTTCTGCTGTTTCCAGAGAAGCACGGAGAATTTTCTTTTCCCGTTCGCTTGCATCGAGTTTTTCCTCGGCTTCGGAGACGGAAACAGAGTTTTTCTCTGTATCAGAAAGTTTTTCAGACAGGGCTTCTTTTTCAGAACGGAGCGTTTCTGTCAGTTTTGCGGCTTCTGAGAGCTTATCACGGAAAAGCTGATTTTCTTCCAGAACAGAATCCAGTTCTTTCTGGATTTCAGAAGCAGTCTGCTGTTCCTGAGCGATTTTTTCCTTATGATCTTCCCGCATTTCAATGACCTGACGGGCAGCATCTGCCAATTTTTCACGGAATGTAGTATTTTCTTCCTTGAGATTTTCGATCTGCGAGCGGAGTTCTTCATTTTCTTCGCTTTCAGAAATATGAATTTCTCCGCTGCGGCTGAGACCATATTCAAGTTCTTCGCATTTTTTTTCGGCTTTTGTGAGATTTTCCTGAAGCTGTTTATGATCATCACGGAGCTTTCCGCAGCTATGTTCAAGCCGTTCGACCTGTTCACGGAGAGCCTTTTCTTTATCGGAAGATTTTGCCTGTTGTTCCTGAATCTGTTTTGTTTCGGCAGCGGCTTTTTCAGCGGCTTCTTTTGCTTCACGGACTTCTTTCTGCTTGATTTCCAGATCGTTTTGTGATTTTTCATATTTCGACTGGAGATTTTGATATTTTTCTTTTAATGCCTCGAATTCAGCGGAATTTCCTTCGGATGATACATCTGTGTTGAATCCGGAACGGCTTTTGATTTTTGTGTTCAGTTCTTTATTCAGAGCTTTCAGCGATTTGTTTTCGTTCAGGAGTTCTTTGTTTTGCTGTTTTACAGACTGGGAGTGCTTCTGATTTGCCTGAATGCTTAACAGCAGAACCACAACGAAAGTCATCAGCAGGGCAATTACGATAATTAAAGCTATCAAAATTTTTTCCTCTTTTCCTGATAACGGAGATTATTTCATATCCGGCAAAAGAACAATTCTGCCTTTCTTTTCAAGATAAATGCCGGAATCGTCTGTTTTCATTTCAGCCGGCTCTACGGATTTGAGGCTGTATTTGATCTGCCAGTCTTCCTGTAAGCCCTCAATATCGAACAGATTTTTCAGAGGCCGTACGCTGCTGGTTGTTTCTGTGCCGGCTGTAAAGCCTTTATAGAAATTCGGGTTCGGATAAGCCTTGTTATCAATCACTACAACCGGAGCACCAGGGGCAGGCATTTCAGACAGATGCAGCTTTGTGCCGAGCAGCATGACGTTCAGGAACTTGCTGCCTTCGTGCTTGTCTACTTCAAGAGTAGAAGTGGAGAGCTTGAATGCCTCATCTTCCTGTGAAACGGGAGCAGGCGCAGGGAATGCAGGAATGACGGGAGCGTCCGGAACTTCGGGAACCTCCTGAGGCTGTGCAGGCGCAGCAGGGACAGAACCGCCTTTTGCAAGCTGTTCTTTCAGGGATTCGATTTCTTTGCGAAGCTCTTCCAGATCCATATTGGACTGTGCTTCGACCATAGCTTTTTGCTGAATCAGCTGTTGTTTTTCGATTCTGAGGGAATCCAGTTCATGCTGCATTTCGTCATAATCCAGACCCATTTTTTCAAACTGTTCCTGAATGGTGGGAGCATCTGTTTTCTTTTCGGATTTAGCAGCTTTTTCCAGTTCATCATTCTGTTTCTGAAGCCATTTGTTTTTATTGGCCAGTTCACTGCATTTTTTCTGGAGCAGAACGGCTTCTTTGCTTTTCTCTTCCATCTGACTGAGCTGTTCTTTAAGCTGTTTATTGACGTTTTTCAGCTCATCGACTTTGTCTTCAAGTTCTTCTTTTTCTTCGATTAGCTCTTCCATTTCCTCGTCCATCTCGTCATCATCATCACGAACAGGACGTTCTTTTTTGGTCACGCTTTGTTTTTCGAGCATTTCGAGCTGTTCTTTCAGTAGCTGCCGTTCATTTCTGAGATTATCGACTTCTTTGAGCAGCTTTTCATTTTTTTCATGCAGAATCTTGTTAGCCTTGGCCTGTTCGGGCTGTTTCTGCTGCAATTCATCAAGCTGGATTTTGAGCTGATGATTTTCGGCATTCAGATCATCGACTTCGACAGAGAGCTTTTCTCCTGCCTTATCCTGAGCGGGGGAGTTTTTGGCTTCTTCAAGCTCGGCTTTGAGTTCTTCAAGTTCTTCCTGCAAGTCCTGATTTTCTTCACGGAGCTTGTCATTAGCGGCGGTCTGTTCCTGCTGCTGGGCGATCAGTTTCTGAATTTTTTCATCACCTGCGCCGCCTTTTTGAAGTGCATCCAGCTGTTCCTGTATTCTGGATTTTTCTGTTTCCAGTTTCTGGATTTCTTCTTTTAGTTTGGACTGTTCCTCGCCGCCTTTTTCCATAGTAGCTTTCTGTTCGTTATAAGCCTGATACCAGCGGTAAGTCTTGCCTTTTTCGTTCTGGAGTTCAGCAGCGGTAGCATTCAGCCCTTTCTGGAGTTCAGCCATTTTGATTTCACACTGCTTGACATGCTTTTCATAAGTACCAGTGAGATTTTTCCATGTCTGAAGCTCGCCGTAATATTCTCTGGATTTGTTGCTTTCTTTGAACTGGTCAGTGTAGAGCTTTACCAGAACGTTATACTGTCCTTTTCTGTCTTGTTTTTCCATGATGTTGAGGCACTGGGCGGCCATAGAATGAATGCGGTTGACTTGATCCTGTGTCAGTTCCATAATAAATTCCTCACTTTAATAACTTGATATATTGCTGAATGCTTACAGCAGATGATGCTTGGCTTTTGCAGTCAGGATTCTTCTGACGCTTTGGTTGATCTGCTCTTCGGAAAGTTCGCCGGATTCCACAGCAGCGGCAACTGTCTCCACAGCCTCTGTCAGGTCTTCGGGCATTAAGACAATATCCACACCGGCCTGAATTGCAAGAAGAGCGGCCTCTCCGGAAGAATAATTTTCTGTGATTGTATTCATGTTATGGGCATCTGTGATGACAATGCCGGTATAGCCGAGCCCGTTTCTGAGCCAGTCTGTCACAACAACACGGGACAGGTCAGAGGGCATATCATCTCCGGCACAGCTCATAATCTGATGGCCGACCATGACAAATTCTGCACCGGCAGCAATACCGCTCCGGAACGGAACAAATTCAACAGTATCCAGTTCTTCATAAGTCCGGTCGATCAGAGTCGCATCGTCTTCATGTGTATTTCCGTCTTCTGCACCGAGGCCGGGGAAGTGTTTGAGTGTAGCACCAACCTGACCGGAGCTTTGCAGTCCCTGCACCATAGCAGTGACCATATCAGAGACAACAGCAGGGTCATCGCTGAAAATTCTGTCCTGCAATTCGTTGTCAGGATTAATATTGACATCTGCAACAGGAGCAAAATCCAGATTAAAACCGAACTGTGAAATATCTTCTGCAATCTGTGTGCCTACGGTACGCACGGCATCAGCATCGCCTTCTTCGCCGTAGACAGCCATATCATCAAAATATCTGGTATCCAGACTGTCAGATACACGGGAAACAGTGCCGCCCTCTTCATCTACGGCAATCCACAGGCCGATCTGATGGACTTGCTGCATATAGTCCTGTGCACCGGAGATCATTTCTTTTGCCTGATCTTCGTCTTCGAGATTCTGGGAAAAATAGACAATACCGCCGACAGGGGCTTCGTCCATAGCAGCTTTTGTCATATTTCCTGTCTGCACGACAGCAGTGACAGCGTGATCAACCAGAACTTCAGGCGTTACAATAAACATCTGATAGATTTTATCTTCCAGAGTCATATTTTGCATAAATTCTTCTGCACGGAGCTGATCGGGATCAGGGGCTTCTGTAACGGGTTCGGTTTCAGGTTCAGGAGCTGTCTGGGCATCAGGGATTACAACGGGGTTCATGCCTGTTTCTTCGGGTCTTTGTGGGATGGTAACTTCTGCTGATTGTTCGGCCTGTTTTTTACGCTGTGCGTACAGGGTAAACATAGCAACGATCAGGCCTGCACTGATCAGAATCAGAATGACCAGAATCATCAGTTCGCGGGTTTGTTTTTTCTTTTTTTTCTTGGATTTTGCTTTTGCCATGCAGTTAGGAACCTCCTGTTTTTTAGATAATTTTAAAAATAAACTGCACAGCTTTGAAAAATTTTACAAGTACTTTGCAAAACTGAACAAAAGCTGTACAGCGGCATTTTCAGATTTACCCTATTTGTTTGCTTGCAGAATGCATGTGACAGCAGCCGGAACAGGAAAACTGACGGGAAAGGTCTGCTTTGATTTCCGGTCATTTTCAGAATGTTTTATAAATTAAGTATAACACATTCTGATAGATTTGTCAATGTTTTTTTAAATCCTGAATTGGATTTGTCAATTTTCACAAGTTATATTCTGAGAAATTGTTGTTTCTGATATGCGGCTGTCTGACGGGAGGGGAATCCTGTCCAGAGCCTGTTTGTGTTTTCTCTGTATCGTACGGGTGTCATAGAACATGGCTTCGGCAATCTGTTCATTCGTTTCATAGGTAAGATATTTCCGGAGAAGAATTGCCTGTTCCTGCATATCAGAAAGAGTAAGAATCATCTGCCGGATTTCTTCCCGAATTGCAGTCAGTGCCGAAAGCTGTGCCTGAATCTGAAACAGTGTGTGTTCAAGTTTCTGATATAATTCTGAACAGTCTTCAAACATGGCAAGTTCTTCAAGCAGACGTTCGTCATGTTTCCGGACGGCATAGAATGCCTGTAGTTTCTGTTCTGCTTTTCGGGCACGGGAAAGCCATTGGATTTTCTGCATCTGTATTTCAGTCATGGAAAAACAGCTCCTTTCATTAAGAATGCCGAAAAAAAACAAAACTGTATGATTCTGTACAAGTTTTTGAAAAAATATACGAAAAAAATATTGACTTTGTTACTGAAAAGTGTTATAATATTTACATTGAATCTGTATTCTGAGGAGGTTTTTTATATATGAAAGTCAGAAAAATATTGGCGGCAGTCATGGCCTTTTCCCTGTGTACAGCGGGATTGACTTCCTTCACAGGCAGTGCGGAAACTGCGCCGCTGTTCGGTGATATTGATGGTGACGGTCAGATAGACGCAACAGATGCTTCTTGGATTCTGCGTTATGCAGCAGATAACGGCTCAGGACTCTTTGCCGGTACACTCGAAGAATATGTCAAGAGTGCCGGAACGCCCCGTACAATTACAGACGGCGGCGAAACACTTACAATCGCTTCATGGAATGATAACGATCTGAAAAATATGATCGAAGTATTTAATCAGGATTATCCTGATGTTAAAATCGAATATGTCAACTGCGGTGCAAGCAGCGGCGGTGCTGCAAGTGAAAAATATCGTTCGTTCCTCAACAGCGGCGAGGGTGTCGATATGTTTATAGCTGAATCCGGCTGGATTCTGAATTATATCAATGACGAGGGCTATGCTGTGCCGCTCTCGGAACTGGGAATTACAGAAGCTGATTATACTGATGCTTATGATTATACTATTGATATTGGCATGGATAATAACGGCGTTCTCAAGGCCGCAAGCTGGCAGGCTACCCCTGGAGGGTACTGCTATAATGCCGATCTTGCTGAACAGTATCTCGGAATCAAGACCCCTGAAGAAATGCAGGCGAAAATCAGCGATTGGGATGGCTTCGCCGCAATGGGCGCAGAACTCAGCGAAGCAACTGACGGCTCTGTAACAGTAGCGGCTTCTCTGGATGATATGTGGCAGTGCTATGCGACTTCTACAAATTCTCCGTGGCTGATTGACGGAAAGATCAATACGCAGACCGCACGCGAATTTACTGAAATGATCGTGCCTTATGTACAGAATAATTCTATTGATGTCTCTGTTGCGCAGTGGGGTGAATATGACTGGATGGTACTCGGCAAGGAAAAAGGCACACTCGGCTATTTCTTCTCGACATGGTGTCTGACTGCCGGAAATCAGCTGGAACAGATCTGCGGTGCAGAAGGCAACTGGAGACTCGTACAAGGCCCTCAGGAATATTTCTGGGGTGGTTCATGGCTCTGCGTATCGCCGAAATGCGATAACAAGACAGAAGCCGCTGAATTTATTAAATATTTCACATCCGATGCAGAATCTATGGAAAAATATGCACTGGCTTCCGGTGATTTTGTCAATAACAAGACTGTTATGGAAAAAATTGCCGCAAGTGATTATTCCAATCCTCTGCTGGGCGGTCAGAATCAGTTTGCGATTCTGAAAGATGCGGCCGCTAGTATCAAGCTGAATGAAACGATCACAGAATATGACGAAGATCTGAAATTAAGTCTCCGTATGGCTCTGCATTCTCAGCCGATGTATTCAGCAATCTATGACGGCAATATTGATGCCGTAGTAGAAGGCTTTCTTGAAGAAGCCAAGAATAATATTCCGGAACTCTTCCCAGAAGAAGAAAGTACAGAATCTACAGAAGCAGTTTCATGATTATCATAAAAAATCAGCCTGTCCGGATGATTCCGGACAGGCTTTTCTTAATTTTCAGTAATCTCTTCGGAAACGGTTGCCGGAATAACTTCCGGAATCTCCTGTGTTTCGACAGGGAAGAATTTCGCAATTTTCGGATAATTCTGCATTTTCTTCGAGAACAGATCATAGCCGATGCATAATCCATAAGCCGCTATGCCGATCATCATAATAAAATACGACATCGCATATTGTGATTTTGCTTCTGCAAGCATATGATATAAAATTCCGCCCAGAACTACCAGAGGCATCGAGACAGCTAAGAAATTTTTATTTTTCAGACAGCCGATTACTGCAAGCAGACAGCTCCAGAATACTAACTGTGCATAGAAATCCATATAGGATTTGACTTTATCCGCACCGTCATAGCATACCCATTGTGACAGCCTGCCTTTGTCTTTATATTGCTTTCTGACAGTGTTATTCCAGATACTCTGATAACTTGTCTCATTCCATTGAGATGTGAATTTTCTATAAAAAAATTCTTTCCGGTATTGCGGATTTTCTTTGAAATATTCCAGTCTTTCACGAAGCAGATTTTCAGAATATGCCCGCATAGCTTCCTGATTCATATCGAGTTCTTCAAATTTCTTAGTTGTATAAGTCCCCCGATACCACCCCGGAGCACGGAAACCCTCGCACATACCCATTGCAATCCAAGATACATAAGGCAGAGAATCGCCTAATTCAGTACCGCTTTTCTTTTCATAATGCGAGATAACTGCCGGAAGCATAGACATTCCCATCACTCCGGCAAGAATGACATAAACTGCATCTTTCAGAAGCTGTTTTCTCCGGAGAAGCTGAATCACAGCAATAATCAGCACGGCAATCATGACGATATAATTATTATTCTTGATCATGACAGCAATGCCCAGACAGATCGCCGAAACGATCGCCATCCAGATTTTATTTTTCCTGAAATACAGAATTTCCAGACATAAAGCCCATACGGAGAATGCAAATGCCGGAATCACTCCGTATGTGAATGAACAGAAAATCACAGGCTGTGCACAGACAGTGAATAATAATACTGTCATATGACGAGGGCGTTTGTCTTCGAATAATTCATGATTGATCAGAATAATACCATCATAGATCAATGCGAGAAAGATCACGTTCATGATCTGAATAAAAATAGTAGTTTCCGGTTCGCCGAAATTAGCAGTTGCGATTCTGTATAAAATTTCCGTCAGGAAGATATAGCCTAACTGGAATGGATATTCCTGCAAATAAATATCCGACATGCCGGAATAATCTCCGGAAGCGAATTTCTTTGCATACTCTGTTACATAGGCAGAATCGAAAGTTGGTTCTACCATCGAGGAATTGACCCAGATCACACCGCCCAGAACCGTCCAGACGGTCATAAAAATCAATTCCGTCCGGAGCGAGAGCTTTTTCATTTTCGGCAGTATCAGAAAGCAGAGAATTCCGAATACAGCAAGCATAATCAGATTGATCAGAAAATCATCATGATAGAAAATCACAGATTCCTGCGCTTTAAAAATTCTGATGACAACGCTGTCCACATCCTGACCCTCTTCGATCGTCTGCATACCGGTAGTGGAAAACATACTGATAATACTAAGCATTCCCATAATATAAATCATCAGAATGCTGATGACAATTCTGGAAAAAGATTCCAATTTTTCCGTAAAATTTTTTGACATGATAATAAAGCGTCCTTTCCTGAAAAAAATCCGGATAGTCTTATCATAGCACAAATCAGAAAAAAAGTCAATATCATGGCATAAATTTGCACAAAAATCAGGACTGTATCTCTTGATACAGTCCTGATTGAAATTATGCTTCATTCGCCGCAGAAATTTCTGTGATGACCTCACTCAGCAGATTCGCCGGAAGCGGTTCATATCTCAGGAATTCGAGCGTAAAACTTCCCAGACCTCTTGTCACCTGACGGAGATACATTGCAAAATCATGCATTTCACGGGCAGGCACTTCAGCAGTAATAGTTGTTTCGCCTTTTTCAGCCGGATTCATACCCAGTACACGGCCGCGGCGTTTATTGAGTTCGCCCATAATATCGCCGGTATTCTCATCCGGAGCAGTGACATTCAGAGTGCTGATCGGTTCGAGCATGACAGGATCGGCATTTCTCATGCCTTCTTTATAGGCGATCGAAGCGGCCATCTTGAATGCCATTTCAGAAGAATCTACAGGATGATAAGAACCATCGAGCAGAATCGCTTTCAGACCGACTACCGGACAGCCGGCGAGTACGCCTTTCCTGACAGATTCCTGTAAGCCTTTTTCAACAGCAGGGAAGTAATTCTTCGGAACAGAACCGCCGAATACTTTTTCTTCAAAAATTAATTCATCACTGACACAGGGTTCAAAAGCAATCTTGACATGTCCGTACTGACCATGACCGCCGGATTGTTTCTTGTGTTTGCCCTCGGCTTCGACTTTCTTCCGGATAGTCTCACGATAGGCAATCTGAGGAACAGAAAGCTCGACTTCCGCACCGAATTTGGATTTCAGCTTTGCAACAGCGATTTCAAGATGCTGTTCGCCGAGACCGCTGAGAATCATTTCTTTTGTAAGAGCATCCTGTTCATAAGTCAGAGTAGGATCTTCTTCTACAAGTCTCTGCATACCGCCGGAGATTTTACTTTCATCGCCCTGATTCTTGGCTTTGACTGCCATCGAATAGCACGGATGCGGAAAATCAGGCATGAGAGCTTCCACAGGATTTCCGGCAGAATACAGAGTATCGCCTGTGACTGCGGAAATCTTGACAGCGGCGATAATATCACCGGCTTCGGCGGATTTGATTTCAGTCTGTTTCTTACCGAGCAGAGTATAAATTTTACCGATTTTTTCTTCTGTATTAGTTCTGGAATTCATCACAGTCATATCAGGAGTGATTTTTCCGGATAAGATTTTCAGATAAGACATCTTGCCGACAAACGGGTCAGCAACGGTCTTGCATACCAGAGCCGCAAGCGGTGCAGAGGCATCGCATTTAATATCCGAGGGCACTTCATCAGCGGCAGGAACTAATAATTCAAATTCTTTCAGAAGCATATCAATACCGGCCATAGTCGCCGCAGATGTGCAGACAACAGGAGTAATCAGCCCTTGATTCATTGCATTGTGAATGCCGTCAATCAGTTCTTTCTGAGTAAATGCTTCGCCTTCGAAGAATTTTTCCATTAAGGCTTCATCAGTTTCGGCAACGGCTTCGGAAACGGCGGCAACGAGACCCTCCAGACGATATTCTTTCTCAGCTGTGCCGATTTCTGTAATTTCAGATTCTACAGCCTTGCCTTTTTCATCGTAAGTATAAGCCTTCATTTCGATCAGATTCACATAAGAAGTAATCTGAGCATCTTTGATCACTGGAACGACTACCGGACAAACTGTAGGGCCGAACACAGTCTTGAGTTCTGTCAGGACATTGTAGAAATTTGCATCTTTATCATCAGTTTTAGTAACTGCAAACATGGTCGCTTTATTCATTGCCTTTGCAGCGGCATAGGCTTTTTTCGTACCCACACGAACACCCGATTTTGCTGAAACTGTGATCAGAACCGTATCAGCGGCGGCGATACCGGATAATTCTTCTCCTGCGAAGTCCAGAATCCCAGGGGTATCAAGCAGATTCATCCAGTAATCTCCATACTGGAAACCAGCTAAAGCCGTAGAAAGCGAGGCTTTGCGTTTGATTTCTTCGGGGTCGAAATCGCAGACTGTAGTACCGTCAGCAATTTTTCCGTGACGGTCAGAGGCTCCGGCACAGTAGAGCAGAGCTTCGGCCAATGCAGTTTTACCGGAACTGTGATGTCCGGCGAGGGCAATGTTTTTGATTTTGTTTGCCTGAATCTGGTTCATAAAAAAATAACGCTCCTTTGCTATAGAAAAATATAAAATATAATATGCAGTTTCCTGCTGATTTACAGAATTCATAAACTAATATTTATTATAGCATTAATATCATGCTTTTGCAATGCACAGAGATGAATTTCTACATAATTTATATATACTAAGCATTTCTTTTATGCAATCTGCATAATAAAAATGCTAACTTTTGGATTTTATGTCGTTTGGCGGGGTAACTGTTTTTTTCTTGACAAATCCTGATAAATATGTTAAAATAATATATTATAAATATTTTTAACAGCGAGGTATATTATTATGAGCAATATATTTTTTAAAATCAAAAACGGCATAGTCCTCGGTTATACAGGCTATGACACAGAAATTACTGTTCCGTCAGAGGCTGTTAAGATCGGCGATAATGCATTCCAGAATCATCCGCTGATCGAAAGCGTAATCATTCCGGAGAGTGTGAAGCAGATCGGCTTTTATGCATTCAGCGGATGTAAGAAACTTCATAAAATCGTCATTCCGGAGAGCGTGAAGAAAATCAATAAACATGCATTTGATCACTGCGAGGCTCTGGAAGAAATTACTTATCACGGCGTAACTGTCAGAATCAATGATAAAATCAAGACAGAATCTGTTTTCCGTCTGATTGATACAAAAGATCTGACGATCATAGAAAACTGGTCTTCTGCTCTGAAATATCAGTATTTATGGGCGATGTTCTCAGCGAATCCGGAAGATAAAGATATTTTATCAGCCATCAGGAAAAATTTCGTCAAGATGTTCAAATATCTGATTGATGAAAATGATACACAGACAGCTCAGATTGTCCTGAGTCAGACAAAACTTGTGAATAAAAGAAATCTCGAAAGCATCAGCAAATATGCCGATGAAAAACAGGCATCTGAAATTCAGAATCTTCTGAAAGAATCTCAGGAAGAAAAAGAATGACTGACTGGGAAAAGCTCGAAAAATATCGTCAGAATATGCTGACACATTTTCTGCTGAAAAGAAATCCGGAACAGAAATTTGAAATCTCTCCTGAAAATAAGCTGATCAGATATAATCATGATGAAGAACATGTTCTCATTCCGGAGGGAGTTACAGATATTGAAGAGTATGCCTTTGCTTGCAGTCATATGAAAAGCATTGTGATTCCGGAGGGAGTCATAAAGATCGGACAATGTGCATTCGCGAACTGTCTGGAACTGGAAAAAATAACGCTTCCGACTACCATCGAATGGGCAGACTCCGGAGCTTTCAGTAACTGTGTTTCATTAAAAGAAGTCATCTGTTTTGATATGCATTTCTGTCTCAGAGAAATTTCAGATACCTGCAATATCAATGATATTTTCAGAGTAATTATCCAGCGGATTCATGCCAAATTTATCGACAGAGATCGTTCCGGAAACTGGGAAAAACTTACAGAGCATCTGCTCGGTTGGTATTTTCAGGAAAATAACACTGCTGTCAGAAATTATCTGATGCAGTATTTTCCAGAATATTTTCTTTATCTGATGCAGAAAAAGAAAACCGGCTGGGTTCAGAAATTTCTTGATACAGATATTTTTGCAGAAAAATTCGGCTCAAAAGATATTGATTCCTGTATTCAATTTGCGAATGTCTTACAGGCCTATGAAATTCAGATTCTTCTGATGAATTATAAACATCAGCATTTCGGCTATGAAGAGATTACTGAAAAATTAAAATTATAAAAAAATCCGGCATATGCCGGATTTTTTTGATTATGCCTTTACTCTGAGCAGAGCCGCCGCCCAGCCCTCTTTTTCTTTGACTGTAATTTTCTCGAATCCATGCGCTTCGAGTTCATTCAGAACTTCATCAGCACGTTCGATAATAATTCCTGATACGATCAGATGTCCGTCAGATTTCAGAAACGTTCCGAACAGTCCCGACATGGCTATTAAAACATCAGCAACGATATTCGCATAGATCAGATCATAGCCCGAGCCGATTTTTTCTCTCAATGCCTGATCAGAGCAGATGTCTCCGCAGTAAGTATGATACACTTCCGGTCTGATATGATTTTTTTCAGCATTTTCAAGAGCCGTCCGGACGGAATTATCTACAATATCAACAGCTGTTGCCGAATCCGCACCGAGAAGCATTGCTCCGATCGAGAGAATACCACTTCCGCATCCTAAATCTAAAATCTTGTCATGCTGATTCAGAACAGATTCTGATAATTCCAGACATAATCTTGTTGTATGATGCTGACCT
>Ga0326513_10001181_pt1 | contig 21249 bp, 19 predicted proteins | sample 2_2465_0518_D_FD_203654 | JGI IMG/M metagenome (GOLD analysis project Ga0326513, IMG submission 203654) | Bovine rumen microbial communities from UC Davis, California, United States - 2_2465_0518 | ecosystem: Host-associated > Mammals > Digestive system > Stomach > Rumen | place: USA... | reverse complement strand
CGGCGCAAAGGCCAGAATCTCATGCTCTGCCTGCCTAAGCTCGATGTCGGTCAAATTCTCGCTATAATCCCAATGACACCAAAGGTCACGCAATGCCTTTGCCCGATCACCTTTGAAGCGGAATGCCTTTGTGTCCTCTACCCAGATGCGCAGTTCAACGCCTTGACGTCTCGCCAGCTCACGCCAGCAATCGGTCATGTAGCTTGTGATTCCCGTATATACTATGCCGATTCTCATTAGCAATGCTTTACAGCACCTTTGTCTTAACAAATTCAATCAGCCTACTGGCCTGGTGGTTCCAGCTCTTATTCGCTAGGAACCACGACCTGATTTGAAGAAACTTTTCGGTTTTTCTCTCATTGCCCCATAAAAGGACTTCGTTGATTTTTTCCGCAAACCCCTTCGGCGTGTCGTCAGAAATTTCCAAAATGTCCCTGTATTCAGGGGAGAAACTCGGAACCCATGTGCTTACCACCGGCTTGCCCCACGCAAGGTACTGGGGGATTTTGCTTGGGTAGTTGACGGCGTTGTCGCCTATCTTCGGCTCACGGACGCTAAGCAACACATCTGCGGATTGGCAAAGTTCATCCACTTCCCCGCCTGGCAGGAACCCCATGACCTCGACCCGTGGGTCATTGCCGAATTCGGCTTTCCTTGCGCCCTTGTCGCACTTTCCGCAAAAGACGAAACGCACATCCTGCCGCTTGCAGGACTTGACAACGCCCTTCATGAACTCCAGGCCACGCCAGTAGTCCAACGCCCCCGTATGCACTAGAGTGAACTTTTTAGTCGTTAGTGGGTAGTCATCAGTCGTTGATGGGGGAACGCCCCTAAAGCCATCAGCCCCGCCGTCCATGTGCAACAGCGGCATGTTTTGCATTGGATAGTTCCTGTACATCCACCAACTGAGGAATGCCACACCATCGGCATATCTGTTGTCGTGGAGAAGCTTCTTCCAGTTATCTCTCCTTGGATCGTCGCCGTCAAGGATAATTGGAACGCACCTTACCCCATGTGAACGGGCTTCCCTCATTGCCGCCACATTGAAGGAGTGTAGAGAATTGTAGCAAAAAACCACATCTGGCAACCAGTTTTTGAACAATCGCCGCGCTGCACGGGCGTATGCCCAGTCCAGCCACCTGTCCTTGAAGCCAGCCACGTTCAAGTATCCAATTCGCTCGCAAGGATACGTGTCAAGGAACCACTTTTGCCCGTCATCCTGCCAGAAGACCTTGCCCCTTGGCCATCTCTGCTCTGTGCAGTGGCTAATAACCCTGATTTCGCATCCGTTTGCCTCAAGGCCTCCAAGCAGCCCCCTGCTCCACTTGGCCGCCGCCTGGTTGGTCGCACGCTTTTCCTTGAGCGCGGCGTCGCTGAAAAACGGCCCAACCCATAGGACTTTCAACTTGGAAGAGCCATCATTCATTTTCTTAACCACCTGTAGCCGCAATAGCCAAGAATCTCATGGAAAAGCCGGGTATTTGCGCAATACGTTTCGACGGCCGGCAGAAAGTCTCGCCAGCATAGGCCGCGTCTCGCGCCATTGTAGCTTTCATAGTCGGTCGCGACAGGGATAACCTCCAGTTCTGGCGCATACTTGCCAAACACAAGGAGACTTCTCTTCATATGCCATGCGCTAGTCACCAGCAAAACCTTAGGTCTTGAATTGTGTGAGTTTACAACTCCTCCACTCGCCAACTTCTCTTCCTCCAACTCACCAACTCCTCCACTCCCTAACAATAACTCCTTCACAAACTTCGCGTTCTCTTCGGTATTAAATGCGCCATTCTCGCAAACCACGCACGACTCCGGAACGCCCAAGTCCGTCAGTAGGACCTTGGAATATATTCCGGCGTTCCTCCCGCTTGGTATGACAATCGGCGCCTTGCCGGCTTTCCAAAGTCGCGCCGAATGCCATTCCCTGTCGGCCGACGAATGCATGTCGGGGTATAGAATTCTCTCAATGACGCCGCCCACACCGCCGCCCAAGTCAACAATCGCGTCAGCCTGCGGCACGTCCTCTACGCGCAAGGGATACCCTTCGCTTGTCTCCCACCATACTGCGAGGTTCTTGAAGCAAAGAGGGCTGCTCCAAACCCAGCCCCAAAGCATCGCCACGCCGAAAACCCAGAGTCCTGCCCTTCTGCGACGCAGCAGCGACAGCGCAAACGCAAGCGCAAGCAACAACGCGCCTGCGCTAAAGGGATTCATAAACACCCATATCAACTTGTTAATGGAGTTCATCATGCACATTGGCCACAAATGTCAGCCCATTTAGCGAATCAAGTATTTCGTCCTTTGCTTAATTTGCTAAGCCACATGTCTGCGCAGTCGCTGGATTTCTCGATCCACTATCCATCTATACCACAACCCTTGCCAGAAGTGCCAGCGGATGCCGACAATGCCATCAAGAAATCCCAGCTTGAGGAAATAACGGATGCCGAAATATGCAAATGCACGTAGAAAGGGAGGGAGTTTGTAGTATCTTATCTTATTGAGGTCATTGTGCGATGGATTTGCAAGCCGTTCTGGACTATTGAACAGCGAGACGGCATCCATCGCTTCTCGCCTTGCATACCCGCGATGCTTCTCTTTCCACGCTTCAAACGGCATCAAGCTATCGTCGTAGAACGCCCCGTCAAAATCTATGATGCGGCCTTGGGAAACTACAATATGCTCATCCATCGCACGGTCTTCACATCGGCCAATCCCATATCTGAAAATCCGTGCCTGTCTAATGCCGACAGTCCCATGCCGAATCTCTCCGCCCCTAAACTTCCTCTTAAGTTCTATATTCAGTCCCGAAACATCAAGTGGCATATTCGGCAACTGTTCTTTCAGCCGTTCAATCGTCTCCGGCGTAAGGTATTCGTCCGCATCCATCCGCAACACCCATTTCGCCTCAATCGGCAAATTATCCAACGCCCAGTTGAACTGCTTTGCATACAATCCCGGCCATTCATGTTCAACGAGAAGGAGTTTGCGAGTTTGTGAGTTTGTGAGTTTGTGAGTTTGTCTGTTATCCAACTCCGCTCCGTCACCTGATAACTCATCAACTCCACCACTCGCAAAATCCTCCACTATTTCCCGCGTCCCATCTGTGGAGAAGCAGTCAACAACGAACATCTGCCTCGGCTCAAGCGGCATCAGCCGCTCCAGACAGCGTCGGATATGAAGTCTTTCGTTTTTGGTAAGGATTATGACAGCAAGATTAGTCATTTTAGCGCATCGTCACATTTTATTCCTTTTTTTGTTTCCGCGATATCCAACTTGTACTGAATGAGTGGCAACCGCCCTTCTATGGTTTTGACATAAACTGGAAACTCTTGCGCCAACCTTTCTATTAGTGGTTATTCGTCAGAGCCACTCTGTTAAGAAATTGGCATTACTCCATTTCCCATGGGAAAAACCTTTTCTTTTAATTCGGGATCAATTGCCAGAAGTTCTTCATTGAATTTTGACGAACATTGATCATCTGTCATATCTTTGCAGCGTAGTGCAATTGATGCTTTGATCTTGAAGAATTTTTCGCGATATTGATGATTCCCCATCAGTTTGTCGCCGCATAACGCTACCATGCGGTCAACAAAACGACCAACTATATCGCATTTTTTGCGCATAACCCGTGCCAAAGAATGTCCGAGCGAAAGATACTGCGCGTCCGAAAAACGACGGCTAGCTTGTATCAAATCAGCCGCAACAACAGGATTAACCACCCACGAACGACTTTTCATTTCATTCGCTAATTCAATTAATGTAGAGTCCCAGGTTAAAAGTATCATATTGCCTCTCAAGGTTTTTTCCGCTTCCAAGAGCGCACTAATTACGCTTACATCATGGCATATCTGAATATCACTTTTTGATTTCTGGCGATTTTGCAAAATAAAAGTATATTTCGTAGATATTTCTTTTTCATATATTACATCTGGACTATATCCACAAAAATCTTCACTTATGTCATATTCTATAAAGCGATTTTGCAAGTCCGCCATTACGCGAAACTTCTGAATTTGGCTATTGAGATTCTTGTTAAGAGCGTTAGGTGATAAGGCATTGATATATTCTGCCAAAGTAGATGGCAGTCCTGCAATATTATGAATTTTTAACCGATAGTAATGTGAGACATATCCATTTTGAGAGTATGCAAAGTCTGACTCCAAACCCGCGTACGAACCACAATAATTACCTGCAGATATTAAATGCGTTGCACATTCTTCAAGATATTGATGTGGTATGAATTTCTTTACGCCAAGCCTGTCGCATACGTTAACAACTGATACCGCCCCCCGTGAAAAACTATACTCAGACTTGCCGAATTCGGTGGACACTAAATAAGGTATCGCGACAGAAGCATCCAAATAAATTGCTACTTCACGCCAAGATTTTATATTTAGAATTATTGCTGCACTTGAATTAGACACATCTCGAAGACACGCATATACCGTCGCCGATAAGAATTTTTTTATCAAGTCATCGTTATCTGCACAACTCACTAATGCAAGCCGCGCCTTTTCTGCTTTGGCAAAATCATCAATCCCACATTTTTTCAGCAAAACAAGAAGAGTGTCTTCTGCTTCGTTCAAGGAACGGCTGAACCCGGACATACGGAAATCTAAAGACGCATCCTTTATTGCAGACAATTGACTATGCAAGAAACAGCGTGCCAAGCACCCTGCAATTTCGCTTATAAGTCCTTCCTTTATCTCGCCCCCATAATTATCTATTATTTTCTCGCATTTCTCCTCAAAAGTCACTATATCTTGCTTATAGGTCATCTCTGCGAACTTGAGATCGTTCTTCGCTAGCGTTGTCAATCTTAGTTTCTCGCCATCAACCTCCTTTTCTATGAGACCGCGACTCATTAATGAATCAATCCTTTTTGCCAACAATATCTCATCTGTATCCTTTAACTGTAGCCGTTCAACAACAGATGCAATAACTTCATTTTTTGTCTGCGCTCCTCGTTCGTCAAAGTCAAATAACAATGTATTGTCAAATATCTCATTTTGCAAATCTTTACCATCACCGCCTAATACAAAATATGCATTAAGCAACTGTGACGGGAAGCCCATTTGGACACTTACGGCATTTTTACAATCATCATAGATTATTGATGTCAGGTCGCTTAACAGGTTCCCATCCTGAACCATGCTAGCCAATTCTCGTATAGTAAAAATTCTTGCTGCTAACCCATACTTGTTGAATATCTCACTCTCAACATCTGTCTTAATCTTTTCCTCACATGATACATTTACAAACGCATAAAATCTCTTGAAACTCGTTTTGTTCTTAATCTTGGTCGCCACATCTCCAACTATCTTGTTTCGCCAGTTTTGTTGCTGAACAGTTACTTGAATTGCAATTCCTCTCTTTGCTTCATCCTCAAAAAAAGATATATCCAAACCACCATCGCCATGCCCATCAACATTTAACGGATGCAAATTCAGATATGATTTTACAATGCACATTACCAACTTGTCAAAATCCGACTTACCAAGATTTTGTATGCTTTTTCTTATGCTATCCAATTCCATTCTCACCTCCGATATGCATATCTGCCCATGAAATGTCTTTTCCGCCGAAATATATGATTATGCCGTTGCTCAGTTAACGACCGGTTTCATGCAAAGCGTACACTGTCAGATTGTGGCCACAACCCGACAGCACGTCCTGACAATCTAACCCAGCATTTCTCTTAAAAGCCTTATCCTTGTCGTCTCCCCTTTAACTGACTGCGGCTATTCTCTCCGCGCCGCGTAATATCGCGAAGTTCTTCTTTAGTAATTTCAGGTTTCACTCCAAGGAAAGTTCTGGGAGAGCCGTTTAAAAGATTATGCCTTGCACTAACCACTACGCACCGATAACTCGCTCCTTTATAAACTTCGCCGGATTACCGCCGACGACAGTCCATGGCGCGACATCCTTTGTCACTACAGAACCTGCTCCTACAACGGCTCCATCACCAATCGTGACACCGGGAAGCACTACCGACCAAGCCGCAATCCATCCATTTGGGCCTATTCGTATTGGTGCGGTTGTCAGCTCCATTATTCGAGATGTTATATCGTGTCCAGCGGTACAAAGTTTTGCGCCTTGACTTACGGTCGTTTGCGCACCTACTATGATTTCATCAACTGTATAGCAGTCCACATTTTCACTCAATGATGCATACGCCCCCATCGTCAGTTTCCATGGTTGCCATATCCGACAACTCGGCAACACATTGGCAGACCAAGCCACTTTCGCACCAAACGCCTTTAGGAGCGCAATGCGCCACGGGCGAAACAGATTCCCGCGAGGCGTCGGACGAAACGCCAACAACCAAACGACATTCCAAAGCACTCGCCCAATCTTGCTTTTTAGAGAATGTCGGTTGTGATAATTTTTGATGTCTAGGTTCAATTTGCCACCCTTCTTAAATTTCGCCTAGTCGCTAGCCTGTGTCGGCAATAAGCGAACAACAGACTGGATGCCTCGGCTGGAGAATAAAATAAGTAGCGATATTTCACGACAACACAAATTAGCATTGCTATATTCATAAACACGCACACAATACTAGAAAAAATGAGAAGCCAATTTCGGCTAGTCGGCCCAATCCCATAAAGGAATGGGTCACAGAAAGTAGCCACAAACAACCAAGCGACAAACACAATACGACCCCCAGACCAAACTGTATTTTCAGCATCATGCCGCATCATGACAATCAAGAACGGGATCATCGGCAGAAGATAAGCAGAAAAACACATCCGATGGCAAAGAACAAACGTAAAATGTAAGCAGACCGACATCACCATTACAGAATCAAGACTTTCGCGAGGCGAAGCTCCATCCTTTATAAAATTTGGGGAAAGTGAAAGCATGAGCAAGGATAATAATATAGCAAAGATTCCTAATTGCAGCCATTTCGGAACAAAATTAAGTATATACCAAAAATTTCCAAGCGTAATAACACCAGAAAGACCTTCAATATGCAATATATTTTGGTGCCCAATATATCGCGCAAGAAAGTATAGCATGAATGCTCCGACAAGCGCCATCAGACCTTTTACCCTTTTTTGGAACACCACTGGGAACATATAGAACAGAACTAGTATCTTTGTGAACAACACCCCGAAAATTATCGACACAAAACGCCCAAGGAGATTATCCCTCACAACCACAAAGTATAAAAATGCAAACATTGCAAGCATAATTAGCGGCTCATCTTGTGCACCAAGAAATGACACAATTACACCAAATGGCGAGGCGAGATATAAAATGATGGTTTTCCTTGCAATCGCTTTATCATATACCTTTTTTAGCACCTCATGTAAAAACAGTAACGCAAAGAATTCTGCCACATTAAACATAAGGCTTAGACCAAAATACGAATGAAATAGATTACACAGCATGACACCTAAAGTCACAAAGCCTATATAGTATACGCTCTGAAAGCTCCAAACCGTATACTTTCCTACAACGATAGGATCAATTAAGACATTACCCCAACAAGCGATATCAGGTGGCACTATGCCTATAACTTCTATTAGACCCCACATAAGCACCAATCTTATGCAATAATATAATACTAAAATCTTTATACCAATTTTACACCACCATCTCTTGGCAATTTGCAAGCCGGTCACAAAAATAACTACAGCCAAAGCAAACCTTACCGCAAATAATACTATCCAGCGATTCTGTGAAATCCATTCCATATCAGCCAAACTCCCTTGAGTTACAGGTTTTCCAATACTTGCTCGGCAGATTTTTTCAAGACCGCCATCTCCAGATCATAGAACAATGGAAGCCTTACGAGGCAATCTGCGTATCTGTCACAATTGGGTAAAACCCTGCCATCATGCAACTTCTCATAAAACTGAGAACTATGTAATGAAAGATAATGGAACACACACTGGATTTCTGCCGCCTTCATGCTTCCAATAAAATGAGAACGTTTACTTAAATCGCTGAAAACGAGATAGAACATATGAGCATTGTTCGTAGCATATTGCGGAATATTCGGCAACAAAAAAAGCCCTCGGTCTGCATATGGTTTCAGCCAAGCCTGATACGACTCCCAATGCTGTTTCCGTCTTGCTTGTATATCAGCTAATTTCTCAAGTTGCGCCCAAAGGAACGCCGCAACTATTTCAGAGGGCAGAAAACTACTCCCTGTATCCACCCATCCGTACTTGTTCACCTCTCCTCTGAAGAATTCGGCGCGGTTGGTTCCCTTCTCCCAGATTATCTCTGCACGGCGAATGAAGCGCGGATCATTTATAACAAGCATTCCGCCTTCGCCAGAAATAATGTTTTTCGTCTCATGAAAGGAAAATGCGGCGAGATGGCCTATTGCCCCCAAAGGACGGCGAATGCCGTCCCTGCCTGTATAAAAAGAGTCGATTGCCTGGGCGGCGTCTTCAACAACCAAAAGGTTGTGCCTATGGGCGATGTCCATTACTGCATCCATGTCGCACGCGACGCCGGCGTAGTGGACAGGGACTATCACCTTTGTCCTGTGGGTGATGAGCTTCTCAATCTCGGCAGAGTCTATGTTGGGGTTGTCGCGACAACTGTCGCAGAATACGATCTTTGCACCCTGACGGACAAAGGCGAGCGCGGTGGAAACGAACGTGTAGGACGGCACAATAACTTCGTCGCCCGGCCCGACACCGGAAAGAATCGCCGCCATTTCTAGCGCATCCGTGCAGGATGTTGTCAAAAGGCACTTCTTGAAACCATATTTCTCCTGAAAGAACTTCTGGCACTTCTGGGTAAAGATTCCGTTACCGGAAATCTTGCCAGATTCCACAGCCTGACGGATATACTCCGTCTCCAGCCCAGTCATGTAAGGTTTGTTAAATGTTATCATTTTGAACCTCCTCTGACTTTCCGAAATCAGTAAGTTTATTGAATCCTATAATTTGCAATTTGCTCATGCCAACCTCCTAGCTGGGCAGCCAATGTACACACCCTGCGCAAGAATGTCTTTCACAACAACAGCACCCGCGCCAATTACCACCCCGTCAGTAATGATAATGCCGTCTCTCACGATACATCCCGCTCCAAGGAATACATTTCTCCCGATGTTACAACGCCCACAAACCGTAACTCGAGGTGCACAATATGTATTTGCACCAATAACAGATTCATGCGAAATGCTACATCCGAGCGAGAAAAAACAGTTACGCCCGATTTTAACATCCTGATCAAGCATTGTACCAGTCAAGATGACGCTACCCTCTTCTATTTCCACGGTAGGGTCAATAAACGTTCCCGGCAATTCAATCCTTGCAAGTGGGATGCGTCCTGCAAATTGTTCTGCACAAGCAGCGCGGAAATCCATCGCCAGGTACCCGACGCCAATGGAAAGGCAGTCAAAACAGCCCTCGGCATATTTCTGCAAAACGGTATCCACTGGACCAAGTACATCTCCACCAGCTGGCTTGAAATCATCAAAGAAACCTACAACTTCAAATGCCGAATCCAACATGGAGACCTGATGTGCAATCTGTCGCCCTAGTGCAGATGAACCAATTATTGCAAGGCGTTTATTCATTGTCGCTCCTAACTGGCATTTCTACCCGCCTATTTGACTTATAGATAAAATACCCTGAACGATCCGCGCTCCGTGTCAGTATCGGCGTTTCATTACTTTGAAGTTCACGCTTAACTACTTCCGAAGAAACAGTTTTATCCAAAATCATTGCTAGCACCTCTGGAGTATGACGTGTGTAGAACCACACGCCAGAACATCCTTTGTCCTCTAGCACCGGGGGGGCAAATCGTCCTAAAGCAACGTCAATTACACCGCGAACAAAATCGTAACCTGTTGACAAACAAACAAGATCCGAACCGATAAAGTCACCACCCATGCGTGCACCAATCTCCGTCATGAATACTTGTCCGTCATGCTTAATCATAAATTCGGCGTGCGACGCACCATATTTTATATCTAATGCATCCACTGCTCGTCTAACAATATCAACGACATGGCGTTTGGTTTCGCTCAAAAGTCGTGCAGGCTGATGATGCCCCAACTCAACATAATGCGGAGCACCAGTTGTCACCTTGTCAGTCATTTGAAGACAGTAGTATTCACCTTCCCATGAAATCCCTTCAACGCTGATTTCGTGCATGTCAGTTATACATTCCTCAACAATGGCCTTCTTGCAAAAAGAATCAGCAATAGCCTGCCTCACAGCTTTTTCAAGCGCATCAGTGGCATTAACCTTTGTAACGCCCATGCTGCCAGAACGGTCTGTAGGCTTGACAATAAGCGGAAATTTCATGCTTTCGACAATAACCGACAAGTCATCCTTCCCATCAACGGCGACAAATGCAGGGCAAGGGACTCCGGCATTTCTGAAAGATTTGCGCATAAGATACTTGTTAGTACTCCTTGCGGCTGATTCAACACTATTTCCGACAAGCCCCATTTCGTCCGCCACATAAGCAATGGTTGGAACAGCAACGTCAGATGCGATTGACGTAATTCCGGCGATTTTCTCTTTGCGGCAGACCGCAAGGATTTCCTCTTTGTCAACAATGGAAATCGGATAAAAGGCATCAACCTCATCTCGACAAACAGCACCATCCGACCATGCAAAACAAATCGTGCGTAAACCCATTTCGCGAGCCTTCCGCACAAGAGGGAGCTGTAAATAACTCGCCCCGACAACGGCCAGCACCTCTGCCATCTATTTTTCCTCCGTGGTGCGTCGGATAACATATTGCGGCGACTGATTGATGCTGATGTATATACGCCCGACATATTCGCCTATCAACCCTAGGATAATCATCACTATTCCGCCCAAGAACAAGATTACGCTCATTAATGAACTGTAGCCAATCGGCATTTCTGGCGCAATAAAGAGCTTGCGCATGACAGTCCATACTCCGAAGGCGAATCCGGCCGTCGATGTAGCGAAGCCAACGAATGTGGCAAGTTGGAGCGGCTTCACGGAAAATGCGGTGAAACCGTTCAGCCAAAGCGACAACAACTTTCTCCAAGTGTAACCGCTGACACCTTTCGCACGCTCTCGATGTTGTACTTCCACGTTGGCGATGTTTCTTGTCACACGAAAAATCAACCCAGCAATGTAGGGAAATGCGCCGCCATACTTGAGCATTGCATCTACGACAAAGCGCCGCATCACGAAGAAACTTGTTATGCGCAGCGATTTAGGTTTGCCCAAAAGCCAACGAAGCATGAAGTCATTAACCGTACTGCCGAGGTTGCGAAAAAACGAGTGCTTCTTGCGCGGATAGCAACCAAAAACGACGTCAATGGACTTCTGTTCCATTTCGTCCAAGAGTGTGAGCATCGACTCGACAGGAGCCTGACCATCATCATCAAGCGAGAATACCACGTCACCATCAGAACTAGCATAACCAGCCATAAGCGCAGAATGTTGTCCAAAATTACGTGCAAGTTCAAGTCCGCGCAAGTGCATTGGATCTTCCCAACACATTCTCTCAATAACTTGATAGACATTATCTGGCGAATGGTCACTCACCATTATGATCTCATACTTGAGATCGGAACGTTTCGAGACAACTGCCTTGATTTCAGACACGACGCCTTCCAACGTCTCCTCCGAACCATAACATGGTATTACAAAAGACATCTTCATCACTTTGCTCCTTGACTGGCTACGGCAATACCGGCCATTATTAAAACAACACCGCCGATCTTCCATGCGTTAAGTGGCTCCCCGAACAAAATCCACGACAAAAGGACGACCAACGCAAATCCAAGGCTCGTAAATGGATATGCATAACTTATGTCCAACTTGCTCATTGTCGCCATCCAGCAAAGCCCCGACACAAATGTCGCGACAAGTCCAGTAAATACAAATGGATCAAAAAGCACCGTAAACAGGGTAATCACCTTAAGCCATATCCCTTCAGGAATCTTCAGCTCGGCAAAGCGCCCACTGATTCTCCATTTCATTATCAGCTGCGAATACACAGATAGCGCTATTGTCAAAACCAAATAGATATGCGCCAATAACTTTCCATTACTCATATGGATTTACCTCAAATCTACCCCCTATCATAGGAGTTCGGATGTTTCCTTATTAAACCGTTAACCTTTTCAATTGGGCCTTAAAACCATCGTCATTAAGTCTTACCACAAGTTCTATCCTAGCACTACATTATAAGACCTCAGAAATGCCCCTCGCTGCCTAATCTGTATTTCAAGAGCGCAATTCTATAGGCACAAAATAGTATTTAGGCATGAGAGTCTTTGTTGAAAATTGCCTCATATCCATCCAAAATATTCTTAACGACAGCACCCCAAGTGTATTTCTCCTCCACAAGTTTGTGGCCACGCGCCCCCATTTCACGGCGCTCGGCCTCCGTTAGAGCCATCGCCTCGGCAAGCGCCATCGTGAGTGGTACAATCCCCACGTCAATCCACCAACCGCAGCCATAAGGTTTGAAGGTTTGAGAGTTTGAGGGGTTGAGGGGTTGAGGACCTTCAAGTTCTGACCAGGGGGTGCCTTTGGTGGTTATGACCGGAAGCCCTGCCCAAAGTGCTTCGGCAACGACAATTCCGAAATTCTCGCTGTATGTTGGTAGAACAAACAAATCGGCTCTTGCGTATGCATCCCACTTTTTCTCGTCGTCAAGCGCACCAGTGAAGAGGAAGTCAGGTGTAGGTGTAGACGAAGGCATAGGTGTGGATAAAGAATGAATTGTCCCATCTGTGTCCTGATACGACATTCCTAATTCTAAAATTCGTGCTTTGACTTTCGTTTCATACTCGCGTTCGTAGTCGCTATTCGTAGTATAGACCAATTCACAAGTCCAATTTTCAACCACAGAACACACGGAAGGCAAGGAAGACAGACTGGCAAACGCTTCTACAAGTTCAAGCACTCCTTTCTTCGGGTGCATCCTACTCACAAACAACACCCTTTTTCGTGTATTTAGTGTATTTCGTGGTTCAAATTTCTTCGGCACATTCACGCCATTGGGACTAACAATCACCGGATTCCTGAATCCTAGTTTCCTAAACTGTTCCGCCTCGCTTTCAGCCGTTGCATGAAGCGCGGCGGCGCATTTCAAATCCCTATCCTGATATAGCCATCTTGCCATTCGCTTCTTCAACCATTTTTGCTTGAGCGACCATGGCTCAAGCATCCCTCTTGGCGCAATTACATACCTTATTCCCAATCTGCGGCAAATGGCGGCGCAACGATGAAGACCCAAACTCCACAACCCATGCAGATGAACGATGTCAGGTTGCGACTCCAACACTGCGTCTTCGAAGGGCCTCCCGTTCAGGAAGCAATCAATGCCGTCAACCCAAGGCGCATCGCCGCGATTAAGTGTCATAAGCCATGCTTCGACTCCCAATCGGTTAAGCTCGGCAACAAGTCCCTGTACCGAACGACTTGGGCCGCCGCTCTTACGCGACAATCCGTATATCACATGAAGGACTCTCATTCAGGATCCTTGAATAGTGTCATGGCGGCTTTTTCCGCAGACCATGCATCTATTGCCAACGATGGCACTCCCGCATTAAAGAGACTCTTCAACTCTCGCCAGTCTCCGGCGTGGAAAAGATTTGATTCGGGCAGCATTGTCGCGCTAGAACCAGCCTCGTATGTTCCAATCACCTTCATGCCTTCTTCCAAGGCCTCGCTCACAACGGCGCCCCACCCCTCTTGTCCGTTGCTGGCAAGAATATAGACATCATGCTCGTGCATCAACTTACGAACCTCGCCAATCGGCACGGGCGGATGGAACTTGATCAAATCGCCATACTTCGCCGCCATCTTCTTTAGCCCCTTTTCCGCAGGGCCTGAACCATAAATATCTAGTTGTAGTTGGAGAGATGAGTTGTAGTTGGAGACCGATGAGTTGTAGAACTCTCCGACTGCTTTGATGATTGTATCTACCCGTTTCCAATCAAGCAATCGACCAACCCAAAGGACATTTAAGGTTTGGAGGTTTGAAGGTTTGAAGGTTTGAAGGTTAACTTTCGAACTCTCCAACTCTCCAACTTTGGAACCTTCAAACTTCGGAACTTTCGAACTTTCGACGAAGTACCCCCACATCCGCATCTTGTCAAGGCAATATTTCTTTGTGTTCTTTGTGCTCTTTGTGGCTAAAAATATCTTGCCTCCTGGCTTCCTCTCAAACTCCAGCTCCGGCGCACTAAACAAGCACCCCAAGTCTCCATGCATAAGCCCGCAGAGTCTCGCCATGTCTCGCGCCGCATGGACGCCCATCGGGAAATAATACATCTTCTCGGCACCGCGCAACAGCTTTACAAACCGCCACGCCATCTTGAAGTATGACGGCCTTATGAGTCTCAAGATGCCCAGTCTTGGCTTGAACCAGCGCTCTGAGGCATAAATCGTCTTGAGGCCGGCTTTTGCTCTTCTTTCAAACAATCCGACCTCCCTTATGCCACTCATGAGGACATCGCAACCGTCAATCCACTCGCGGCATATCTCCGGCTCATCCTTTTCGCAGATTATCCATTCGGCATCCTCGTCTGTCCAGCCAAGTTTTTTGCGTTCGTCAGTTTGAGGAGTAGTATAGACATACCGATAGTTGCCTGCGCCAACCGACTTGACGATTTCCCGCGCAAGGGGCAACTGGTGGGGCGAAATCGAATTTGTATGAAACACGAATTTCATTTTTGAGGCTTTGTGCATAAGTGTGGGTGTCAGTGCCCGTAATACATCATTGCTAATTGCACCTCCGGCGCGGAACACCAAAGCCGTTTTCGGCGGGGGTGGCTGCGCCGCCATGCGGCAGAGCCACGCCCATGCGCCTGTGGGCAAGCCCCCGCGCAAGGCCGCGCCATTGCCGCGGCACTTCGTGCCCCGCCTCGCCGGACACCAAACCCTCACGAAGAAACACGAAAAGTTGGCGCAGTCGCCTTGGCCTAAATTTGAATGCGAAAGGCTACAGGGCGTAGCGTTCGATGGCCACTTTCGGATATGCTCCGAAGTTCACAAGAAGCCCCAGACGGCATTTTGTTATGCGGAGATAATTCAGTATCTGGCGGCGATGTTCCTCGGCCAGCGCCCCGACGGCTTTCAGTTCCACGATAATCTTGCCGAAGCACCACAGATCTGGTTCATAAGTCTTTTCAATCGCTTTCCCCTTGTAGTAAATTGGCAAAGGCTTCTTCGGGTCGAAAGGGATGCCTCTTTCTTCAAGTTCGCGTTCCAGGCACTGCTGATAGACTTCCTCATGCCAGTCGTTGCCCATTTCCTTGTAAACCTCGAAGATCGCACCTTGGATGGCATAGACCTCGTCTTTGTATAGTAATTGATTTCCCATGAATCCATCCTATCATTTTCGTGATGGTTCGTGGGGATTTTGTGTCCGGCCAGACGAAAGGCGCAAAGCGCGGGGCATGGCTTTGGCGGCGGACGGGGAACTTGTTCACCGGATCGACGGCAGAACCATGCCGCGAACCGTCGAAGACGGTCTTTCGCCGCAGCCGGTTTTAGTGTTCCGCGCCGAAGGCGCCAATACCTCTGCGGACTTCACGGACTTTGCGTGAGATGCTAGTCAAACACCTCCCCACAGTCATGCACGAAGCGCCTCATTTTTGCTCCTTCGCGTCATCCGATAGGCACAATCGGAAGCCAAAACCACCAATCCAAGCGCCAATATCCGCAAAGCGCCTTTCAGAATCGGCGAAATGCAGCCAACCACATTCATCGCCGCCCATGTCACCAGCATGGGGATGATGGCATGAAGGCACATGAACTCTAACGACCGCTCCCCAACGAACCTAAGCCAACGCCATTTTATGTCAAAATGTGAGAAAAGTTGTGCAAGCGCCAATATAGCCCCCAGGGCTACTGTGTAGAACCAAATCGGATTGCCGAAACTCGCGCTCTGGACGTCAACCCGCTGAAACCAGACAAAAGAGGCGGGAACAACTGCAAAGGAAAACCACCTACAATTCAAGTCAACATTCTTCAAGCCATATCCGACAAGCCAGAACGCAAACGCCGCAAACACAGACTGCGACTTCAACACCTCGCACAAGCACAACTTGGGGAACATTATGCCGACAACGGCCACGCCTAACACCATCACCCAATACTGCCAGTTCTTGAATTTGCGTGAAATCCATATCAGCCCGCCGCCGATTACCTCTACCATAAACAGGCATGTCAAAAACCATGTGACGCCAACTCCATTGCCACGGACAAACGATTGCACCGACGGTTCAACACCTCCATTGCCTGTAAGCCAAATCACACCAATGGCGGCCAGTCCATAAACGGCATACGGAATCAAAAGCGTCTTTGCCTTCCGCGCAACCCATGCCCATGAATACTTCCCGCCATACAGATAACCTGACACGAAGAAGAAAAGCGGCATGTGAAAACTGAAGATGCAGCGTCGTGCCATCTGGGGAATGGTCATGTGCCCAAGGATCACGAGAATCATCCCGAATCCCTTTAAGGCATCAATCCACTCAATTCTCTTCTTCCGTTCAATCATGAGGCTTCGTGCATAAGTATTGGTGCTTGCGCCGGGAATCCATCATTGCCATTTGCGCCTCCGGCGCGGAACACCAAAGCCATCATCGGCGGGGGGCGGCTGCGACGCATGCGGCAACGCCCACCCATGCGCCAGTGGGCAAGCCCCCGCGCAAGGCTGCGCCATTGCCGCGCCACTATGTGGCCCCGCCTCGACGGACACGAAATCCCCACGAACTGCCACGAAAAATGAATCGGGTTTCATATCGCCACTGCTTTCGAGTTGTTCGAGGAGCGGAGACGCGGAGAAAAGAGTCTGCCTCCAGTTTTCGTGATGTTTCGTGAGGCTTTGGTGTCCGGCTAGATGAAAGGCACATGGTGCGCGGTGCGGGGACGGCTCGTGGCGGGAACTTGTTCACGACCACGATGGCGGGACTGCTCCGCAAACCGTCGAAGACGGTCTTTCACCGCAGCCGGTTTTAGTGTTCCGCGCCGGAGGCGCCAATCTCTTGGCGGACATTGCGGACTTTGCGCGAGATACTGCTGAATGCTCATCCACAGTCATCCACGAAGAACATCAATCATTCCCGACTACCATACAGCCTCACAAGCGATGCGACGCCAACCTGCATCGAAAAGGTCTTAAGCGCATCTTCCCGTATTTCGGCTCTCCCTGAAAGATTATAATTGGACGTTTTCGAGAATTGCATAGACGCCATCTTGTCCTGAATGGCCTGCGCCATTGATTCAGGCGTCAAATAGCAATATGTGACTCCCTGCCTGATGACTCCGCCGAAATCCCTCAAGCCCTGCACGTTCGTGAGAATCATTTCACGTCCTGTGAAAGCCGCCTCAATCGTGCTGATTCCGAGTCCCTCATGCAAAGAACTCATTACATAGACATTCGCCGCGCAAAGAAGATTGAACACATCGCGCCTTGGCCCCAGAAAAATGGCGTTTGGGGCCACGCCTAGTTCTTCCGCAAGTCTGCGTTCTGGCATCCCACCCATCTCCTTGCCGACATGGACATAAACCACATCTCTTTTTATTGTTTCCGGCAACATGGCCAATGCCTTTATCACAAGCGAATGGTTCTTAACATTATAGTGCGATTCGGAATGGCAATTGCCAACAGTCAGCAATACGAAAGCATCTTCGGGAATGCCAAGTTCCTTTCTCATACAAAGCCCCATTTGGGCATCGGCAAGCGGGAACCCAGTTTCATCCGCGAAATTCCATACAAGCTCGCATTTGTTGTAGAATGTTTTACATTCATTCTTCTGGACGCTGCGGCTAATCGCCACCATCTTTGCACCAAACATTCGTGCGACAAGGCGTTTGCCGGAATGCACAAGCCAACGCAAAGGGTCTCGTGCGGCGAATATCCCATGAAACGTCTTTACAACCGTCTTAACGCCCGCCAGCTTCGCAGCAACGGTGAAACTTGTGTAACCACGTATAACATGGATATGCACGGCGTCAAATTTCTCGCGGCGGCACAGTTTCCAAAACTTGATTAGATGTGAACGGTTTTTTTGCCAGGGGATGCGAACAATCCTGTATCCCTTTTCGCGCAACACTGGCGCAAACTCCCCCTCCTCGTCGTCGTTGGCGAGAACCCATCCCTCCACGCCTGCCTCCTTGAAGGCCTCTGCGGCATCGGCCAGCATCTTCTCCGCCCCGGAGGGCATGATGCGGTAAAGTATGTGTAGGACTTTCATTTACACTCCTCTGTACAATATGCATCTCGCCGTATGCGCAAATGCCTTTAGGCCATATTGGCAGAAGAAATCAGTTGCCACACTAATCGTGAAAATGCCAACTGCCGATGCAATCCACGCCGCCGAGATAGGCATGCCGTTGCTGATCATACTCGGCAAGAAAAAGCCCCTTCCCCCTTACTCAGTTTTCGCGTTCATGTTTCAAGACGGTCTCATATGTGTTGTAGAGAGCGCGTGCGTTTGCCGCATCGTCGTGCCGTTCAAACGCACGCTTCCTTGCGGCGGCCACGCATGATTCGGCATATTCGTGGTCTCTGAAAAAACGCCTGATCTCCCCTGCCAGCATATGTGGGTCGCAGACTTGGACGAGTCGGCCCTCGACATCCGGCTTCATGATTGACGGTATGCCGCCCGTGTAAGTTGCGATTGACGGCGTTCCCACCATCATGGCCTCGCATAAAGTGTTCGGGCTGTTCTCGCATACTGATGGCAGAACGAAGCATTCGACAGTGGACAATTCCTCCGCCACACGCTCCGGGGATAGCGGCGGGAGTCCGACGATGCAGTCGCCGCAGCCCAGCCGCTTGATTAGTCGTCTTATGTAAACAGTATAGGTATTTGCTCTCAACCATTCGTAAATAGAGCGGCGCGTTGCAAGTTTGGAATCTGCGGCCGCGATCAGTAGCTTGATGTCGGGGAATTCATCCTTGAGCATTGCGACAGCCTTGATTAGCCAGTGCCCCCCCTTGAGGCCGTAGCCAAGCGCATTGCCGCAATAAATCGTATGCGACCTGATTTTTGAACGCTCCCATTTCACTTTTCGGAAAGTCGCGTTAATCGACTCTTCGCCCTGGAAATACAGCGCATGGGGATTGTAGCACTCAAGGCATCGCCTGTCAAATTCCGTTCTGCCTATAAAATACTTGAAGCGGTGGAATATGAATTGCTCGTTCCTTACCCGCTCCGTCCCCCACCACTTCTGCTCCGCAAAAACCGATGTCATTTTGGCAAAGTTCCGGAAATTAAACTCGCTTCCAACGATCTCGAAAAGCGGGATGCCGCCCGTATAGGCGATGTAGCACTGCGAAAGAACCCCCTGTATTGAGATTATCACGGGAATCCCGCAATAGACGGATTCGTCAAAAGTGCCGCCGGCATGTTCCGTCCCTTGGATATGGATAATGTCCGGCGCAATCTCAGAAATTTTAGCCTTAAGCTGCCGTTCCGCCCCGCGCCTTACCTTACCCGCCTTCCCCAAACCATGTATCGCGCAAACGACAGAAACATAGCGGACGCCATTGACTTCAATGTCAAAATACATGTCGGCAATGCAAAGGACAACAATCCTAATGTCCAAATCCAATACTGCAAGGGCGGTTGCCATTCCGTCAATCCAACTGCCCTTGACTTCAGCGGCGGAACCTCCCAAGGCATTGACAACAACCCTTGGCACTCCGAATGTCAACCATAAAACTTTCATCGAATTCCCCATCTTCTTTCAAAATCCGTGAAGAAAACGGCAAGTCCAGGGACAACCAACATCATCGTTGGCGCACCCAGTCGCGCCGGATTGGGGACGGATGAAAAAAACCACGCTCCGGCGTATATGTACGGCAGGGCAAGCCATTTTCCTCCAAGCGAAACTTTTGCAAGCTCGTTGCAGTATTTGAGATAGGCATACCAGAAGACGCCAATCACAAAAACACCCAGAAGGCCATAAGAGGCTAGACAGTCTAGAAGTTCCGAATGGCCCCCACCACCAGGGCCGCGTTTGAAAAGCCTCCCCACCAGAAGATTGCCCTTGGCGAATTCTTTCGCCGCCCTTTGCTGCAATTCATAGCGCATATATGCATAAGTGTCCTTATCCCCCTCGACAGAATTGGCCGTACTAAGGAAACGCTCGCTCATTTGCGGAAAACTTTCTTCGGTATAATAGCCAATCGCACGCAATGGTCCCGAAAATGCGGCGAAGATTCTTGGATTGAATGAAAACCAAATCATGCCCAACGCCATGATTATGCCGCAGCCCAATATCTGGCGCCCTTTATACTTTCTTGAAATAAATACAAGAATAATTCCTGCGGCAGTAATGAGAATAGGGGTTTGCAGCCCCCCATACTGTATTGCTATGCATTCGAGAAGAGCTGCTGCCACAAATGCCCATTTCTTCCACCCATTAACATAAGCAATCGAAACCAATTGCAGTGGAATTATAAAAGCGGAGAGATAGACACCTTCCGATCCTCCCATTCCTAAAGACGCGGCTTCGTTTGCCATTTCATAAAATTCAAAACTCTTCTCCCCTCGTTGCGACAGGGCAGAAAGAATCCTGGCGCTGCCACCATGCGCCGCAACGTGAGACCCACCATACAAGGAAGCGATGCCGGCCCATACCAAGGGGAAAACAGCGGTAATAGTGCAGAATTTCAGTTCGCGAAATTTACCGGTTGCCAAAGATATCTGGACAATTGCAAACATCGACAAAAACTCCACACACAGCGATATTGCAGCAGTTACGCGAAAAGCGAACATGTCCGCAAGCGGGCTTCCAGCACTATAATGCCCATACAGAAATGGCAGAACCAGATAACACGCCCAGGCTAAAAAAGTCAGACTGAAATATTGTTTCAGAAATGCCACCGGAATGACGTTGGGACGCCGATGAGAGGATTGGTATAAATACCATAAGACAATAAAAGGTATAGCATTACGCACGCGCACACGATAATACAGTATCGGCCACGACAATCGCAATATTGGAATGACCAAAAGCAAATATGACCTGTCGAAATCTTTAGCGAACTTCATTTCTTCCCCCAACCAAACTTGTTGCGCAAAAACCTCCCAAGCGCTCTCCTGACAGTCTTGTACAGCCGCCTATGCCACGGCATTACCACACCGCTGTCAACAAAACGCCAATGTTCGGAATATATGTTCGGCAGAAAAGTAATCGGATGCTTCAGCGGAAATTTCATGGGTTCCGTCGGACGCCTGTCCCATGGGTTCTTCTTTTCAGATTGCCACCAATGGCGTGTCATCTTTTCACTTGCGCGTGAACTGCGGCCACACCCATT
>Ga0326513_10001180_pt1 | contig 21259 bp, 24 predicted proteins | sample 2_2465_0518_D_FD_203654 | JGI IMG/M metagenome (GOLD analysis project Ga0326513, IMG submission 203654) | Bovine rumen microbial communities from UC Davis, California, United States - 2_2465_0518 | ecosystem: Host-associated > Mammals > Digestive system > Stomach > Rumen | place: USA... | reverse complement strand
TCATGTTAATGAACATCTTAAACTGGGTAAGAAATATTTAAAATGTGTAAGTTGCGGTAATATCATCGATAGAGATGTTAATGCTTCTTACAATTGTTTTAAATATGGGCTTAAAGAGATTATAGCTTAGAGTATGACAGGATTTTAAGCTTTGCACGGTAATGTGCGTGATTATAGTTTGAGATTTTTAAATCAATAATTTAGTTAGTCTAACGAACTAACTTAACACATTAGTCTTTATATGAATTAAATCGCAAAGAGAACTTAACAGAAGTGGTAGGTTCTATAAATCCTCAGGGCAAGATAATCACTTATCATAACTATCCAGACTTAAGAGGTACATTGGATAAGATTCATTTCTATTATGATAAAGATAAAGGTTCTGAAAAGAATAAAAAGTCTATGGAGTACTGGTTCAACCAGTTATTTAAGACATTAAGAGCCGATAACTTAAATCCGTTGAGAAATCCTGAATTGAAACTAAATATATTGCTAATGCCTAAATTTGATGGTGTATCTGTTATTATTGAAACGGATGAGAATGGTGTTTGTGAAAGGGCATTGACTAGAGGAGATACCGAATTAAATGAAGCAGTAGATTTGTCTAATATCTTTAAAGGTATTAACTTCTATAAAATTATGGAAGAGAATGGTATAGTAATTGGTAGATGTGGTATTAAGTTAGAAGTCGTTATGAAACAAGATGCTTTTGAAGAGTATTGTAAGAAATATGGCAAATTTAACAATACCAGAGCTGCCGTTGTATCTGCTTTGAACAATTCAGAGAACGGAGCAGAGATTTTGAAGTATCTTACGATGATGCCGTTACGAATACAAGAGGATGAATCTAGAGAGATTCATTGTATCTATGATTATTCTATAGCGGTAGATATGAAGTTTATGGATTTCTCTATCGAACGATTTAAACCAATTGTAGACGATATTGTAAAATGTATGGAATTAGATAAAATACCAATTGATGGAATTGTTTTTGTTATCTTAAATGATTCCATACAAAATATTATGGGAAGAAAAGATGCTATCAATAAATATGAGTTTGCATATAAGTTCCCTACAAATAGATTTCGTACGAAAGTAAATGGTATTACTTGGAGTATTGGTAATCTTGGTAATATAACTCCAGTAGCAGACTTAGAACCGATAACTTGTTTTGGTAATAGGGTTGATTCGGCTACTTTATCATCTATAGATAAATTTAATTCTTTAGGATTAAGAGAAGGAGATGAAGTTATTATAACATACGATATCGTTCCTTATCTTATTAAAGATGACACTTGTGAATCTTCAGATGGTAAGAAGTTTAAGATACCTAAAAAATGTCCACTATGTAAAGAAGAAACTGTAATTGAGGGTGCTTTCTTGAAATGCACAAATAAGCATTGCCCTTCTGTTACGATAGGAAAAGTTCTTAACTTTTGCGATAAGATGCGAATACCATATCTTAATACAGAAACCGTAAATAAGTTCTATAATATTGGTATTTTGAATGACATTAAGGACATCTATTTATTAGAAAACTATAGAGTTAAGATTTCTGAGCTCCCTGGTTTCGGAGTTAAGAGTTTCCAAAATATCATTGACGGAATTAACAGTAGACGAAAGTGTAAGGCTTCTGATATGTTAGGAAGTATTGGTATTGCAGGTATTGCACAATCAACCTTTAAGAAAATATTAGAGAAATATTCTTTGGATGACTTAATTAAAATTTGCAACGGTTTTGATGAAGAAACTCTAATTTCTATAGAAGGGATTGCGTCTAAAAAGGCATCTGCTATTATTGAAGGTATTAACGAAAATATAGAAACTATTGATTTTCTAAGAAAGCAGCTACAATTAGAAAATCCAATTAGTACAAATATGACAGTGTCATTTACTGGATTTCGTAATAAAGAATTTGCAGAGTTCTTAGAGGAGAAAGGAATAGAATTTTCGGATAGCTTCAAGAAAAATGTTTCTCTTTTAGTTGTAAAGAATTTAAAAGATGAAATGAAACTTCCAGAAGGAACTAGAAGTAAGAAAGTACAAAAGGCTATCGATAGAAATATTCGATTAGTCGATATGTATGATTATGCGAAAGAGGTTGGTTATAATGGATTACTTTAAAAGCGAAGCAGATAAATTAATATTTGCTCTATTAGAGACGGATGGGAAAACAAGAATGCGTTTGATAGGTTCTAGTGAAGAACTGTATTATAATAGAGATAAACTAGAAGATTGGTACACTAAGACATCTGAAATTTTAGATAAAAGTTCAAATAAAAAAGCCGAAGAAGCTAAGAACAAATTATTGGAAATTACTTCTAGAATCCGTGAATGCTTTGATGATGATGATGAAGATTAACCTTCATTTTAATCATATATTATTAACGCGTATAAAGATTCAATTGAATCTTTATATCCATGATAACAAATTATTATACAAAGGAGGATATTAAATCATGGAAAATAAAAGTTGCAACTTTATTACTATTAACGAAGATGCAGGCATTATCGCTGACATCAGCACAACAACACAGGCAGTGTTGGATAAGGACAATCACATTACAATCAGTAATGCAGATGCGATTCCTACAATTGTGTATCAGTTCTTGAAGACTACAATTGAAGAGTTGAACAAGATGAAGAAGACGGGAGAGAAGGTAGAGATTAACTTAATGCATCTCCTCTCAATAGGTATTACCTCAAGAGTAAGCGAGGATGAGGAGAAGGAAGCAAACTTTACTCCATATTGTACTCCAGGTCAGGAGTTCAAGTTGTCAGTTAAAGATGATGACAATACAGAAGAGTAATCAGTAACAGATAACTTACTATACGGTTCTGGGTGTTTCCCAGAAATTACCCATTCAATTATATAGACAGTGGTGGCGAATAAAATCACTGTCTATATTTTTTGTAGAAAGGAGAAAAGATGAGGGAATTTATAAAGCAATATCAGAATCCCAATGTAGTCCCATTGAATATGGCGCTAATTAATCATTATTATGATAGTGATTTGGTTCCTTTCATTGTAGATGCATTTAAGTCTTTAGAGGTAATTCCTAATATTAAAATCTTAGGTTACCGGTATGAGATTAACCCTAGGAATATTGATATGAATGAGTTTATAAGAACTCGTAATAATAGCAAATCTCAGAAGCAGTTGCAGACGAAGTATATCTTCATGGAAGAATCGAGAATAGCTATGATAAGCATCGATATTCAATTAACTTGGGGAGATGAAACTAAAGTAATAACAAAGAAATTAATTGTCCCTGTAAGAGATAAAGATGGATACTATTTAATCAAGGGTACAAGATATACCCTTATGTATCAATTGGTAGATGCATCCACGTATACAACGAGACAAAACTTGGTATACAAATCTCTAACAGCGATTTCTATTGGTAGAACAGCCCATATGTTGACTACAACTGAAGGAGAAGAATATAAGGTTCCAGCATATATAATCTATATGTTTGGTAAGCCTATGGATATCTTTCTGTTGTATTTTGCAAAAATGGGCATTCGTAAAACGTTGAGATATTTCTCAGTGCAAAATGTTATTGATTTCACTACAACTTGTACAGAAGATTTGGATAAATATGTATACATTTCTATCTCAAAGAAATTGTATATACGAGTTGTAAAAAATATCTTTGAGGACTCTGTTTATGTTCGTTCTATGGTAGCTATGATTGATGTGGTTACTACGAACCGACTGACAATTGAGAATCTAGATAATCGTCATTTATGGATTGAAAAAATCGGTAGTAGAAGTGTCACTAACTCTTATAATTATTACGATAAGGGTATGACAACCCTATTGTATTTTGACCGTTTGCTAGATGAAACTTCAAAGAAGATTCTTAAAGTGCATGGAGTAAATAAGAATAACGTTTATGCTATCGTGAGATGGCTAGTTCAAAATTATAATGAACTGAGAAAGAAAGATAACATGGATTTAGCAAATAAACGTCTTAGAGATAATGAGATTTTGGGCGCATTGTTGACCAAAGCATTATCAGAAAGAGTGAGTCGTATTATTCGTTTAGGTAAGAAATGTGATATGGAACAACTTACCACCATGTTTAACTTTAATGGTGATATTATTATCACTGAACTTCATAATAGTCAATTACTCCGTTATGACGAAAGAGTAAATGATATGGATTTGTGGAGTAAGCTGAAGTACACTAAAGAAAGTCGTATGGTGTACGCAAACCTCTTTAATTGCTGGGACGAACTCGTTAAGTCAATAGTACCAAAGTGTAACAATCTATTGAATAGAGTCAATCAGCAGCCAAGGTATATTTTAATTTAGGTTATTGAAAAAATACAAAAGAAAAAGGTCTTCATTAGCAGAATATTTAAAAACTAATAGTTTAAACGCAAATGTGGAACGACAGATATTTATAAATGGAATACCTACAGATTATACTATAACAATTTATGGTGAAGTCTATAGTTATATAAATATAGGTTCAGTCCCAAAAAGAAAACTAAATCATATGATTTCTGATAATGGTTATCATACGGTTAATTTATCAGTTAATGGTAAAATGAAAACATTCCATGTTCACAGATTAGTTGCAACACATTTTATACCAAATCTTGAAAATAAACCTCAGGTTAATCATAAAGATGGGAATAAAAATAAAAATTGGGCTTCTAATTTAGAATGGAATACAGAAAAAGAAAATATGAATCACGCATATGCAAATGGGTTAGCTCATGGGAGACCTGGAGAATCACACCCATGCTCTACAATTATTGATATTGAAGCTATGCATGTATGTGAGTTACTTTCATATGGTCTTTTAACATATAGTGAAATATCTGAAATAACTGGAATATCATATTCTATAATAAAGAAAATAGCTAATGGTATTAGATGGAAAAGCAGGCATCGTATTCTGTTAATGATAGACTTATAATCATAGCTAGAAAATAATAAAAAATATACAAGGTTCAACGACTAGAGAAAGCTAGACAACTACATTGATAGAAATATCTAAATACGAAAGTAGGTAGTTTGAAAATAAGGTGAGTGGAAATACTTACACGAAGCGAGTATTGTAGACCTCAAGCGAGGGTGAACTATTTTATAGTTCTTTACGAAACGGGAGGCTCTCTTATATATGGTAACAGTATACAAGAGATGAAGATATAGTCTTGACGTCTATTGAGAGATAGAGAAGTTCATAAGAGAACTGCATAGTAGTAGCGATACTATGTGAAAGATTCGACGAAAGGTCCGAACAGCTTAGGTGGAAAGAATGATAGAAATATCGCTATCAAATTCCGAGGATTCCATCCAAGTTACATCGGTAAAATCGATATATCAGTGTGTGGCAATAGTGATTGTAGAGGCACCTATATAGGTGATAGGTCACCGCGTGTAGCGATATACGTGTTAAATCCCTCTCTAATTGCGGGAACAACTTTATATTATAACTACTAAACTAAGATAGCGATATACTTAGTGGCAATGGGTAACTCCAAAGGTATAGTAAAAATGTTATAATTTAGTTAATCGACGCAGCGAAGTATCTCTGTAAAGAGATATGAGTTCAACGACTAGGGAAAGCTAGACAACTACATTGATAGAAATATCTAAATACGAAAGTAGGTAGTTTGAAAATAAGGTAAGTTGAAATACTTACACGAAGCGAGTAGACTCTTAACGAGTGAAATGTAGGTGAGATTATTTATAGTCAAAAACCGAAACGGGAGGCTCTCTTATATATGGTAACAGTATATAAGAGATGAAGATATAGTCTGTCCGTATATGAGAATATACGGACGCCAGGAACTACTGGTTCATTAACTCCGATGGCGAAAACTAACGGTTTGTATTTTACTGAAGTTCACGAACCAGAAAGCTTCGGATATGAATTTAGCAAACAGATAGAATCCTATGACGAGACTGATATGGATGTATATATCGATGTATCTAAGCTAGGAGAAGAAGAATATTATGATACGATGGAAAAATTAGATGATATTGCATCTAAATGTACCATGATAATCCAAGATATACAAGAAGTACAAAAAACATTATAGGTATATAGAGGTAGAGTTATTAATTAACTCTACCTCTATTTTAATGAAAGGATGAAATATTATGAGTAAACAGGAAGATTACTTTGCGAAACTAAACGAATTTGTGAAACTTAAATTCGGAGATGTAGAAGTGAAAGACTTTTTCTTCAATAAAAATAAGAAAGGAGAGATTAAGGCAACTGCTACTATTATTAAAGATGAAAAAACACATGACGTAGAATTTAAGGTGTTTGAAGATGGTTCTTATAATATCATAAGTGGTGATACGGAATTAATGGATTTATTTACAAAAATTCTTACGGAAATTCTCGTTCCTCATATTACAAAATGTGCAAAAGAGATGAATGTTATTTTCAATAAAATATTTGAACCAATATTTGGTAAGAAAAAGGAAGAGCCAGAGGTTGTTAATGATTTTGCATTAATTTATGATTCTAAGAATAATAAGATTCTTTTTACGGATATGAATGGTTCTGTATACGAATTTCCACGTAAGGAAGGTAAAGTAGCAGAAGATATTTCATATGTAATTGAATCATGGAAGAAAGATAAAATCAAAAACTATGAAATAGATGCAGAAAAATTAGAATTGACGCTTGAAAACTTTTGAAGAGAAGAGACGATACAAAATAAAGACTACTAAATGAGGCTGAGGAACTTGATAGAATACAAGAAACAGATTTATTCCAGAACAATGAGGATTTGATGTGGGAAATCGGAGAAGCAATCGGTTACACAGAAAATTGCATAGGAATGATAGAAGGAATGGAGGAAAATAATTATGACAATTGATGAAAGAATCAAATTTGCGATTACTAAATTAGTTGGATTATTTGATGGTACACCTAATGAGATTCGTATTGTTTCAACAGAGACATTGCCGCAACAATGTATTGACAGAAATGTAATGGTTACAAATGGTTGTACAATGGGGTCTATTATATTTAATGACTTTATTGTATTTATAGTAGTTACTGAACAGGATAACTATACTATTAGAGCTAATGTGAAAAAGGATAGTTTAGTTTATATCACGATTCGCACCGAATTGATTAAAGCCATTACAGATACAGAAGCTTATAAACCTGAAATTTCTAATCTTACAAATGATGTAATAGATGAAATGATGGGGTATTATAATCCACAGGTTAATGCTTCTAAGTTAGAGAAGAGGATTTCTAAAATTTATGAACAAGATGAGTATGATGAGCAAAATGAAAAAATTCACAATATTATCGATTCATCTTATTCTGTTAGTGAAGCTCTTGAACGTATTATGAAACGTGACTAGGCTTGTATTAAAATATTATGTAAATTAAAACTAATATTTAATACAAAATAAAGGGGAAACTTTATGGTAGATAAAATATCCACTGTAATAGGTAAACCCGTAAAAGACATACGACTAAGACTTCATATAGAGCCTGTACGAAAGTTCAATAATAAAGTTGAGCCTTTGTGCAGGCAATTCCCTTATAATGACAAAGAGTATGCATCTTTCGATTTTGGAAGATATGTTACTCTAGAATACACAGCAGGAGAATGGGCAAGGGATAAGTCTATTATGATTACGGAAAAGAATCTATTTACAGTAAGAAGTAATTTTAGACGAATGGTAAGAAATCTTTATGCAACAGATATATTCGTACAGAAAAAAAGTGGAGAGTTGATTTTACCGAAAGATATGGAAGAGAAATATACTGTTCCTATTTATGATTTAGGTATGAATCAATATCTGCTATTAAAACCAACTATTGTGACGGATTATGACAATGTCACATATGAAGGCGTAGCAATTTTCTTTAATAAGACAGGAAATTGCTGTGCAGTATCTATTTCAGAATTTGAAGCACTTGTAGAAGCTTTAAATAATATAGATTTATTTCTATATTCCCATCAAGTATTATCTTTATATTTACAATACGTAGATAAAATAGATATTATTAAACCAGAACAGCGTGTCGAGACAGAGAAGACGAATGTCTTTAAAAAAGACATTGCTGAAATAAAATTCAAAAATACCAGATTAAACAAAGAAGAGTTCTTTGGTGTAGGAGGCGAAAGCTGATGAAAAACAAACAATGTGGAGTTTTTATGGGTAGAACTATATTGAATATAGGGGACTCATATTACGAAGTGCATTTATTAAGGAAAGGAGTGGTACCAGAGTACGATAAAGGGTATATTATAGGAGATTATGTATATATCTTTAAAGGGGAAATAGAAGGACCAGATGATGTCCAAGAAGGGTGCATATACTTTGCCCCAGATAAAGTCCTTACAGTAGGGTATATAACGACAGATGAATTAAAAGAATCACATTCGATTAACAATATTGTCGAATTGAATATCTATCAGATATTCAAAGATATTGAGAAGAATAGTGAAAACTTTACAGATGCAGAGACAATTGAAGCAATCAATAATAATAGTGAAGTTTTTACTCCAACTATTAACAGAACAGATGACTTCTTAAAACGATTGATTAAACAAGCAATCATTGATAAGAAAATTAGTCTTAAAAACTATAAAGATAAGTTTGCTTCTCAGAATGACTGTAATAATATGAAAAGCGGGCTTACCCATGCAACGAAGATGAGTACGAGTTATTTTGTCAAATGGTTAGAGGTATTAGGTTTAAAGTTTCGAATTGTTATTTTAGATGATGGGACGGATAAATTAGCACCACTACCTGCTCCAATTGAATTTGATGGCTCGACTGAGATTTATGGAGAATAGAATATGGAAAGAATTATTTTAGTTGAACTTAGTGCTGTGGTTAACCCCAGCACTGAACTTTTAATAAAAGGGGATGACGGAAAGAATATAGGAATAATACTTGTTCCGAAATCATATAACAGAATAACACTTGAATTTCTACAAGAATTTATTACAGCTTTAGGAACTTTACGAATGTCTGGGCTTGAATCTTCCATCATAATTATTCAGAGTCCAATATTAAAAATAATATTAAGTGCCTTATTAGCTTGTCTGGGTTATACGGCGGTTTCTAGCAAGGTTTCTTATTTATGTACTAGGTTTATCAATAACTGTACAGCTATTGATTCTAATGAAATAACGGACTATGCTTTGTATATGGATGAACCGCAGATATTACTAGACTTTTTAAATAAGAATAATAAAAACACAAAAAGAATATGTGAAAGTTACTTAAAAGAAATTGTAGGTATTGAAAATAGTGATGACATCGAACATGATGTATGCGTCACATCTGAAGACGGAGTCAATATATCATTTACGACATGGTATATTTGTCAATTAGGAAATGAATTACTATAATTATGAAAGAAAGAGATATTGTAGATTTTACAAAAATGATAGAAACGAGAATGGAAAACGGTAAAGAGATTGGACCTATGATTTGTTATACCCATGAAAAAATAACTAAATTGGAGAGGAAAGATTATGAGTAAAAGACAAGAAATGGTATCTGCTATTTTAGATGCATTTGAAGAGTTATTGGAGGAAAAAGATATTACGATTCCATCGGAAGATGATGAGCAGCGTAATGAAAGCTCTGCTAGATTATATGGAGTAGAGTATTTTAAATTGGAAGAAGAGATTAATTCTATAATTGGTGACTGGGAACCGTATTATGTACGTGGTGACTTAGCTGGTTTTGAGAAACAACTCTCATTCAATGGATACCAGTCTAAGTTAGATATCATTGAAGATGATTTTTCTGTCGGTATATTATATATCCATATAGATGATATTTATGAGGTTGAAACTATGATGGATGACAATGGTATTATTTACAAGGAGTTGCGTTAATTATGAATGTGATTAAGGCATATCATACACATTACGTTGTTCCTAACTATGAGTTAGGACAATGTAAATTTCTAGAAGAAAAACTTTCGGTATGGGATGACGCGTATTTCAAATATAAACCGAAAGGATTTATCTATAATAAAGAGAAGAAAGAACTCTATGTAGAAAGAGGAGTTGACCCTGAGTTCTTAAAAAATACTCTTAAGATGGAAATAGATGTTGAATATTGCGCAGATAAAGCAGCAACTACAAGTTTTCGTTTATTTGCTGGACCAAGAGATGAGTATCAAAAAATCGCTTTGGCTTTTCTATTAGGAAAAGATAAGTACTCTTATACGAGAACTCGTTCGCAAGTAGCTTTGATTGCACCAACTGATAGTGGGAAGACGTATACTACTATTGCTGCATTGCATTTTATGAAAACGAAAGCCATTATTATCGTTGGATTAAATCGCTTAAAAGAGCAATGGATTAAGTCTGTTGAAACTTTTACATCGATTAAACCTGAAGAAATGTGTGATATAGATGGTGCGAGTACAATTAAAAAGATTATGAAGAATGGAAGTAATTGTAAGATATTTTTTATAACGCATGCATCTATAAATGCATGGGGAAGAAACCATGGATGGGAATCAGTTCATGATTTATTTAAGAAGTTAGAGGTTGGAGTGAAAGTTTATGATGAAGCTCATTTAAACTTTGATAATATTATAAGGACGGATATTTATACTAATACAAAAAAGACAATCTATTTGACAGCGACATTTGACCGTAGCGATAAGAATGAAAGTGATGTCTTTAATATATGCTTTAATAATATAGTTCGTTATGGGCAAGAGATTAAGAAAGTAAAAAGAAGACATCAGGTTTATATTCCTATTTTATATGATAGTAAACCAACATTAGAGGAGCGAACTAGCTGTAAAGGATTAAAATCTTCTTTAGACCGCAATAAATATTCAGATTATATCATGGGTAAGAATATTATCTTTGATGTCATTCTCTATGCTTTGCATATATTGCGAGATAATGAAGGAAAAATTCTAATACTTAGTTCAAAGATTTCTTCCGTAGAAGAAATTTGTAACTTTATGAAAAATGCATTTCCAGATAAGAATGTTGCTATGTATCATTCAAAGCAAAGTTTAGAAGAAAATGAAAAAGTTCATGACGCTGATATTATTAGCGCAACCCCTAAAGCTTTTGGTACAGGGATTGATATTAAAAGCTTAAGGATTATTATTATGCTTGAACCATTCTCTTCAAATGTAAATGCCGAACAGTTTATTGGGCGTTTACGAGAATATGCTTCAGACGCATATACATTTTATGTGGAACCTATAGATGAGGGATTTCCACAATCTAAACGTATGTATAGTAAACGAAAGAAAGTTCTTAAAAAGAAATGCGCTAAAATACTTGAATTGTCTTATAGGAAAGGATAAAATACCATGAAGAAGAAAAAATTATTTAGACTAACAACCATACTTACAATGACAATAATAACGGCTAGTCTTATAGTCGGTCTCGTAATTATGCGAGACATAAGAAAGCAGATTTCATTAGAGGTATATACCTCAGAGACCATGGAAGCCCCAGATTATTTCTTAGAACCTGACGGATATATTATAGCTAGAATCCATTATAATAGTTATAAAGGTATTAAGAAGGCGTATGGATATATTTCTAAGAAAGACTATAATGAATATCAAAGGAATCCAGATAGTAAGATTCACCAGTGTATTAAAGTACTAAATCCATATGATAAAAATGGAAAAGGTACCGTTGTTGTGACAAATAAGATAATAACGCTAGAGACAGGTATCTATATTGACTTGCGTTGTGATAAAAATCTAAATATGTAAAGGAGAGAAACAAATGACAAAGTATGAAAAACAATATATGAGAATTGCAAAAGAGATTCGAGAAGACGGCTTTCTACAGATGAATGAGAGAACTGGTATTTCTACAAAAAGAATACCTCATGCCATTATGACAGTAAATTTATTAAATAATGAAGTTCCTCTATTACAAGGAAAGAAAGTGGCATGGAAAACAGCAGTACGAGAAATTTTGTGGATTATGCAAAAAGCTTCTAACAACATCAACGACTTACAAGGTCATATTTGGGATGAGTGGGCAGATGAAGATGGTTCCATCGGTAAAGCATACGGTTATCAGATTGCCAAGTATGACCAAGTTAGAAATGTATTAGATAGACTATCCAAAGACCCTAGTGATAGAAGAGCCGTTATTGATTTATGGCAAATCCAAGATATTCCTGAGATGAATTTAACGCCTTGTTGTTATTCTTCTATCTATTCCGTTGTAGATGGCGCATTAAACTGTATGTTAATCCAGCGTTCAGGTGATTGGATGTTGGGAGTACCATTTAATACATTACAATACTCTATATTGACTATGATGTTTGCAAGGCATTTGGGATTAAAGCCCGGAATACTAACTCACTGTATAGCAGATGCCCATATTTATACAACTCATGAAAAAGGTTTAGAAGAATATCTTTTCAATTGCTATAATCATGTAGATAAATTTGATGAACCTATAGTGAGATTTAAAGAAGATGCAGCTACAGATTTCTTTGAAATGAGTGAAAATGATTTGTATGTAGAATATGACTCATGTAAGAAAATTTCATTTGATGTGGCAGTTTAACAGAGTGAAAGCCATAGATGGTTATTCTATGGCTTTTGATTTTTATTGAATTAATTCTTAAAGGAGGAAAGAAAATGCTCGATAGAATACGAGAAAAGTTAGTTAGAATCGTATTAGGGAATAGATATGATAGCATAGACGAGCTATTACAATCTATAGAAGATCTAACTGCCATGAATGCTAAGCTGCAGAAAGAGAACATGAAACTTCAAGTTAAATTAGCAGAAGAACGATATACACCTTATAATAATTCCATCTATACATTTACTTTTAAAAAGAATGACTCGGAAGAAAAAATTATAACTCATGTAATGTCAGAAGACGAATTTCTATCTGAAATCGATAGATGCAATAAACTCATAGAAAAAGCTGTTATTAGAGAGTATACTGTAAAAGAGGCAGGGATACACTCAAATATATTAGAATTATTACAGCATATGAATGTATACGATTTCGCTAGATTGGTAAAAGACTTTTCACATATGTAAAAAAAATATTTCTAAAAAAGAGGGTATAAAAATGAAATTAATTGCTAGAGACAGACAAAAAGGAAAAACAAATGAATTGATAGAACTTAGTGCAGAAACGGATATACCTATATTGTGCACTACTAAAGCTAATCGAGATATTATTAGAAAAATAGCTATGGAAAGAGGTATAGATATTCCTGAACCATTATGTGTTGATTGTAGAAGTTTTGGTTTCAGAGAAAGATTAGCTAACCATAGAAGCATTATCGTGGACGATGCAGATTACTTATTGCAACAACTCTTAGGTACTAATATCTATGCATTATCAATAACTACAAAAGAAAATAAAGGAGAATAAAAATGGGAGAAGAATTTGAAGTAACAGGGGAAGGAATTACAAGAGTAAATATAGTTGAACGAATAGAAAACCAGGAAACTATTATGTCTAGAGAAGCTTTTAGGGAGGCTTTTAAGAAATATATCATTGATGATTTGGATGTTAGAATTAAATTGCTTTATCCAGATTCAATGATGCCAGTTTATGGGACAAACGATTCCATTGCAGTTGATCTATATTCACATGAAAGAGCGCTGATTGGAGTAGGAGAAACGGTATTAGTAGGAACAGGAATTGCTTTAGCAAGTGATTCACCAGCATCCGCATTAGCATTTCCTAGAAGCGGATTATCAAGTAAGAAAGGTTTAACATTAGCCAACTGTACAGGCTTACTTGACAATGATTATAGGGGTGAAATAAAGATAGCCCTCCATAATATAGGTTATCAAGATCAACTTGTTGAGAAAGGAGAAAGAATTGCTCAGTTGGCATTCTTTCCTAGATACTTACCTAAGTTCAGAATTGTAGAAGAATTGGATGAAACAGAAAGAGGAGATGGAGGATTTGGTCATACGGGAACAACAGATATTACACAGTAAGGCATTGAAATTAAGCGGAGAATTAGTTTTATCTCGTATACTGTAATAAATAATTTAATAAGTTACATTAAGGTAATAAAAGAAAGGAGAATATTTTATGTTATTCGAAGGAAATGCAAATAATAGTAATAATGAAAAGACTGTCTCTACTAGAGGCGGAATTGATTTCAGAAATGAAAACGGGTTTGACCCTTGTATGCTTTCTGTAGATTTATGGAAGTCTTGTGTAAGTTTAAAGCTTAATCCAGCTCTTCCACCAGAGAAGCAGACAGAATATAAGAAGTTTGATTTTGATACAACTATGTATACGGCATTAACTCCTCAGAATGCTTATATTTTATTAAAGAATATTGAGGAAGTTATTTATCCAGCAATTAAAAACAATGAAAAGAAATTTGTTGGTGTGCCAGTTAATGGTAACGGTTTAATTGGTGTTGGTTCAGGAAGAACAGATGGTAGCGAACCTTATATCGGCGTATTTAAGGGATTAGACCCAGATACAAAGAAGCCTGAAAATGGTATGTGCTATCAGTTTAAGGAAAATGTTGTTATTGAAGACTATGATTTTGAGACTGGGAAATATGAGGCAATTTCTATCCCAGCCATTACAGAATTGCAGTTATTTGTACTTATCTTGAAAGAAGGCATTAAAGCAGCTACAAATGCACAAACACATTCATATAGAAACGTGCAGAATTATTACAATACTACTATGATGGATTTAATAAAGAGACTTGCAGATAAAAATGGAATTGCATCGTCAATGGGTAGCAGTGGCGGATACAACCGTTCAAATGTATTTGGTAACAAATCAGATAGTATGGATGATATTCCAGATAGTTCGGTTGAAAAGATTTCAGAAGAAGTTGATAATATTAACAGTTTCTTGAATTAAAACAATTATATGGCTAGGTTTAGAATAAACCTAGCCATTGTTTTTTATGAAAGGAGTTGATATTTTGCCACATATGCAGTTAAAAAGTGACATTATTTTCATGGATTACATTGATATTATTCGAACACCATGGATTGGTGTTTGTAAGTTTATCTTAGATAATAAAGATATATTTGAAAATTTTTTTTATTTGGAAAATATACCTAATACGGCAGATAAAGTGAAAGCATGGTCTGTTATTAGAAATAATGTCAACCCACTATACTCGTTTACAAAAGATGATTTTGATTTAGATGAAATGCTTATTGATATCATGAATGATATTGATGATTTGTATGATTCTGATGAAACGAAATGTGATATGGCTCATTTCGTAGATGCAATGAGTGCTCTACCTACAACAAAGGTAGTATATATTTATACTCCTTATTATGATAGTCGTATAGAGTATGACCTTCATGAGCATTTTCGTTATGGACCAATACAATATGTATATGGGGAATTTTTCAATGTTATTCAGGAAGTTAAGCCAAATACAATATTTTTAAATGATATTAGTAAAGTAGAGGCATTGGTTACGGATAATATTGAACTAATCAAGGGTTCTACGCTATTAGTAACGAAGCATCTATACAATTTTATATTCAACGAAGAGACAAATATACTAGATGCGAATTTACCTGAAGAAATGGATGAAAAGTATCTAGAATCTCAAGATATCGAGTTAAACTATTTCTCTTCTCTTACATTAGGGTCTAAGATGTTTACAAAGAATATGTTATTCGATGATACATTTGAAGCTCCTGATGAAAAAGAGGAAGAAATAGATACAGATGATGAATATTCTGATGTAAGCTTAGAAAATGAAATGGAAGAAAAATCTGAAGATGACTTTGTGTATGAAGAACCACCAGAAACATTAGAAGAATTGCTAAATAGTAGAAAGAACTCTGCCCATGCTTTTTCAAAAGATTTGGTATTTACAAAACCAGATGATGGTGATGAAATATCATTTATAAAATTCTTACCAGAGACAGATGATGATGATATCGTTGTTGAAGATATTGCAAGAAGTTCAGTTGAGATGACTCATGCATTTTCCGAAGAGGAAAATGATGGTGAAAATATATGGGAGGATTAAAAAATAATCTCTCTATAACAACTTAATAACATTTCAAAGGAGGATATAGTAATGGATAAGTTACAAGAAAAAGAATTTAAAGTAAATGGCGAAGACCAATTAGCATGGAATATTGTTGAAGGTTCAGTATTCCAAGAAATTATCGAGAAGGTGTTTGATAAAATTGCCGAAAGAGTCGGATTTACAATGGGACCTTTTGGGCATAAAACCCTCATGGATAACAATAGTTCTATTATTATGACAAAGGACGGTTTTAATGTTATTAAAAACATTTCATACAATAACCGTATCTATAATAGTGTGGCTCACTTGTTACAGAATGCAGCAGCAACTATTGTATCAACCGTTGGTGATGGTTCATCAACATGTATCGTTTCTGCTAATAAGTTATATAAGAGAATCCGCGGTAATGAAAAGTTGAAAGAATTGCGAGCAAAAGATTTACAAAGTACAATTGATACTGCTGTACTTAGAATTGCAAACGAGATTATAGAGCGTGCTAATAAGATTGATGAGGATGGAGATTTGCAGGAAATCTGGAATATTGCTTATGTATCTACGGATAGTAACAAGTACTTTGCAGATATTATTCTTGAAATCTATGAGAATACGAAGAATCCGTCTATTGAATATGTAGAAGGAAAGGGTCTGGAGACAACTTATGATATCATTGACGGTTTCATGGGTCATACGACATATCTTGACCGTATCTATATGACCAGTGATGATGAAACCTGCGTAATTGAAAATCCATTGATCATGATGTTCAACTACAAGATTAATACTGATGATTATAAGACATATATCCAGCCGGCTTTGGAGAAAGCAATTTCTGAGAATAAGAGATTGGTAGTTATTTCTCCTTATTATGATTCAATATTATTAGAATCCATTCGTAAACAGGCTACAATGGAGTTCAATTCAAGAGGAACCACTACAGCAGTTTATTGCCGTGCTCCTATTAGCAATTCAGATATGAATGAAAATTACAATGACTTTGCTATGATGGCGGGTTGTGAAATTATCAGCGAATCAATGGTAACAGATTTCGCAGAGCAGTATAAGTGGGAAAACGGAAAAGTAGTTGAGACGATTCCACCTACAAGAAGCTCTATTGAAACACTTGGTTTTGTAAAGAAGATTACAATTGGACCAGATAAGACGGTTATTTCAGGTTTCAATAACCGTAGTGAAGAGACTTATAAGATTTATCTTGATGACGCAGAAGCTAAGTATAACAAAGCATTGGAAGACAGCAGAGCTTCAGGAATTGTTACTCATGTTTTATCATCTACTAAGAAGAGATTAAGTCGCCTTAGAGGTAAGATTGGTCTTATCAAAGTTGGTGGTAAGAATATCATGGAGCGTGGAGCTAACTATGATGCTATAGAAGATGCGGTTAAAGCTTGTGAGTCTGCCTATATCTATGGGTATAATATCGGTGGCTCATTGATTATTCCTATCATCGTAAAAGATATCATTAATGATACAGATGATATCTATGCGAAGACGGTATTGGAATTGATTGGATTTGCAATGAACGATGTTTACAAAGAAGTACTGAAGAAGTATTATGACAAAGAAGAAGATGCTGCTAAGATTGATGAAATTATTAAGATTAGTGTTGCAGAAGGAAAAGTATTCGATTTGATTACAAAGGACTTCTCAGATAATATTATCAATCCTTGCCGTACAGATATCGAAGTGTTAAGAGCAACTGCATCTTTAATTGCCGTATTGCTTTCAAGTAATCAGTACTTAACGGTAATTCCTGAAGAAGATATTTATTAAAAAATAGGGGTTAGTGTATTATGGAGTTTAAATAATGCTCCATAATACACTTATAATAGGAGGTATATTTATGACTTTAAATGATTACTTAACAAATCCTATGGGCAAAGGTAATGCTGTAATTCCTTATAAATTTATTATTACTCAGGATTTAGAAATTAGGTATGAAAAGTTAATTCAGAAAAAAGGTATTGTGGCTACCCCTTATATGGTTGATGGGGAATACGCAATACACTTTATAGTTCCTAGTGAAAGTGAGCGTAATAACACATATGACGTTGTTCTATTATTTGATGAGTCTGAGTCTAATATAATAGATGAAGCTCTTTTTAGAAATTATAGTTTACTATTTTTTTCTAACTGTCCCTCTTTTAACTATACGTATGCTTATGTATATAACAAAGAAGGACTCATTATTCCGTATTTAAAGGATAAATATGACGCTATCACATTAAATCAAGCACCGGTTATGCGAAATCCCCAAGAGATAAAATCTTTTGAGAAATCTACTTATTTCGCTTGCTTGTATTTAAAGAAGAATCCCCTTTTTCAAAACAAACTTTATCTGAGTAGAAATGCGAAGAAGGTTACAAAGAAGCAATTCAATAAATTGATAAGACCATTTGTTTTAATAGAGAAAGAGATTCAGAAAGAGAATTCAATTATCAAGGAGGAAAAAAGGGAAAAAATCAAGAAGGTAAATCATGAAGCAAAGCATGGAACAAGACGTAGTACCATGCGAGCGGTAGATAACCTTTCAAAAAAGAGGGTAACCTCTAAAGCAAAAATAACAGGGAAAAAGAAAATAACAGGGAAAAAGAAACGATAAATTCAGTATATATTATTATATTGAAATACGGTAAAAAACTTAGGAGGGTACTATGAGAGAAGGATTTATAACGATAGATGATTGGATTGGAGACGATAGAGATGAGATTATTCATCCAGATGGAAAAAATTTAGTAATCGAGTTTGACAAAATATTCAATGCGCCAAGTGCATCTGTGTTAAACTCATTTATAATTAAGAAAGATAGCTATGTGAAGTATTTAGACATAATGTGTGATTATGTCAATTATTTCATTAAGTTTTATGATACAGACAAAGAGTTGTTACCTATGTATGCAACTATAATGAAAATTATTTCAGATACTAGAACGCAATTAAATCAATCTCAGTTTATTGAGTTAATGTATAAAGTTATATTTACAGACTCTATTAAGGCTAAGATAACAGAACTTGTAGAAGATAACTACTGTATAGACGTTGAAGACCATAGTAGTGGTAAGAAATATGCCGAATCATTAGAATTTCGTAATGAACATGTAAAACTGCTTATGAAAATTTCTATGGGAATGAAGCTAATGGTTCCAGTTATGTTCCACTATATCAACAAGAATAATATTCAGAAAGATGTAGGATATTTATATCCTTACTATCAAAAATTATTTTATATCTTTGATGATGATATAGATATTTATCATAAGTTATGGATTACGGTAACTTCTAGGGTTAATACAAGCAGTTCTCAAAATAAGAAAATGTTTTATCAAAGGGAAATTTTTGGAGTTACTCCATTGACATTGACCGATGAATTATTGAAAGATAATATAATCGGAGAAACTATATGGAGATATACTTTCGATAAAAACCCAATCAACTTTAATAGCGTTATCTTGAATAAACAGTTAAGATATTTTGCTAAAGTAAAATATGCAAAAGATTTGATAGCCGTAGATAATGAAGTTGCTTCAGATGGATTGACTGGAGTCGATAAATTAGAGATGAATTAACTATTAGTTCATGTAAAACCTATCTAATTGCGGGGAAGTCTTGTTAGACTATAGATACTAAACTAAGATAGTGATATACTTAGTGGCAAGGAGTAACTTCCAAGGTATAGTAAAAAGTCTATAGGTAGAGGCAATCGACGCAGCGAAGTATCTTACAATGATAAGATATGAGTTCAACGACTATCGAAAGCTAGACAACTACATTGATAGAAATATCTAAATAACTTTATAGTTAGGTAGTTTGAAAATAAGGTAAGTTGAAATACTTACACGAAGCAAGTAGAGTAGACCTCAAGTGAGGGTGGACGAAATTGGTCCTTTACGAAACGGTAGGCTCTTTATATATGGTAATAGTATATAAAGATGAAGATATAGTCTGTACGTCTATCGAGAGATAGAGAAATTATTGATTTAAAAATCTATATCCTTTCTAACAAATTCGTAAGAATTTAGAAGAAAGGAGGACAAACTATGAAAAAGAGAAAAACAATTACAATCAGTAGACAGCTTAAGGTTAATAATAAGCTTAAAAATTATCTAGAAGATAATATGTGGTATAGAAGAAAAATCTACAATAAATTTGTAGAGATGTTTAAGGAATGGGATGAAACACGAGAAGATGGTACGCTTTATGATTTTAATAAAGCATCTAGAGATATGTATCAGTATGAATTATCTGAGTTTGATTATAATTACTATTGTACAGGTATTAGAGAGAAATGTGCAAAAGACTTGTTTAAAACAGCTAAAAGAGTCATCAAAGAAAGAACTAAAGGTAATAAGTCAGAACTTAGATTTACATCTTATGATAGATATACAGGAAGTTTTAAAGTTAATAACAATAAAGCTATTAACAAACCTAAACCATATCCTACATCAGCTAGATGTATGATATTAGACAATAATCATATACAATTTAGGTTTAATAAAAATAATAAACAGATTCTTGAATTGAAAGAACCTCTTAAATTCGAGATAGATGAGTCTGACCCACGTATTATGTTCAAATCTTTTACAACCCAACGATATAGATTCCAAAATAAAGATATTAAGGAAGTGGTTTTTGTTAAGAAACTTAACAAATATTATATCAATTTTATAGTAGAAGTTGAAATTCTAGATTATGATAAGCCAAGAAACTTTTTAGCAGGTATTGATTTAGGTCTAAGAAACCCAGTAACAATGTGTTATCTTAACGAAGAAGGTAAAGAAGTCATAGAGAAGTTTAATATGTCTGAGAAAGAGTATAGACATATGAAATATCTTGAAACAAGGATAAATCGTCTTAGTCAGATAATGAGTAGAAAGATGGAAATTAACAAAGAAAGAGTTAAGAAAGGAGAATTAAATACAGTTTATACTAGAAACTATGAGAAAGTGAGAAATAAGTTTCGTATTAGTCATAGAAAGTTATTCAATGTAAAACGTAATTGGAGATTGAAGTTAGCTCATTATATAACCAATCACTATGATAATATAGTAGTAGATGAGTTCACTAATCCTATTAGTAATAAAGAAACTAGGCAGACAAAAGAACTTAATAAGTTCAATACTGATTTAGGTATGTACTACTTTATGGAAGATTTACGTTGGATGGCTGATAGGTATAACTGTAATTATATTGACTCCCCTTCAGATACAACAAGAACATGTTGTAGATGTAGTCATGTTAATGAACATCTTAAACTGGGTAAGAAAT
>Ga0326513_10001179_pt1 | contig 21262 bp, 15 predicted proteins | sample 2_2465_0518_D_FD_203654 | JGI IMG/M metagenome (GOLD analysis project Ga0326513, IMG submission 203654) | Bovine rumen microbial communities from UC Davis, California, United States - 2_2465_0518 | ecosystem: Host-associated > Mammals > Digestive system > Stomach > Rumen | place: USA... | reverse complement strand
GTGTTCCTACATGAGTTCCAAGCTGAGGAACCGATGGACAGGTATTAAGTAAAGTAAGTTGAAATATAGCTTGGGCTAATCCAAGTGGATGATGAAGTGACATAGAGTATGTAACACAAGCAGAGTATAACGCATTACTACCATGAGCATTAACTGACAATAAGCATTACTTTATATATTCGGAAAGCTGATGAGGATGATGGGATATGAACAATCGGACATTAGCACAAACATCTAGTGCATTAAGCTGACAATGGTGGGGATGAGTATATTTTAATCCTAATGGTGATAAGATATATCTAACTAATGTGATAGAGAAAAAGATATATGAAAGTGATTTAGATTCTCCTTATGATATAAGTAACATATCTTTCAATAAATATATATCAACATCCATTTGACCCGAGGACATACATTTTTCAACTGATGGTACTAAAATGTTTACAGTAAGTGAAACAAACTCTAATTGTACTGTATGGCAATATGATTTATCTACGGCATGGGATATATCTTCAGCTACTCTTAATAATAACAAAATAAGTTGATTAACTGGTTATTGTAGATGATTATATATATCTCCAGATTGATTGAATGTATATGTAACGATAAGAAACAGTAATATATTCTATAAGATACCTTTAGCAACAGCATGGGATTTATCTTCAGCTTGAGCTACAATTAGTGGTTCATCTACTGTATGATGATTATCTCTATGGATTTGAAATAACTGAACTTTTGCAGCATGATGAGGAGATGAAACTGAATCTATTATAAGGTATTGAACATTAACAACTCCTTATGATTTAAGTAGTGTTACAGGAGTAGATACTAAGGAGGTAGGGATGGCAAGAGCGTGATGAATATGGTTTAATAATGAAGGTACTATATGTGTAATAGTATGATGATGAAGTAGTACAAATTACATAACTAAATATACGTTATAATCAGATTTATAATTTATTTTAAGAGCAATGACAAACACCCTAAACAAGATAATGCATAATGGAGATGAGTATAATTTTCCAGAATGATTTTCTCCAGACAATGCTTGAACTACAGATGATGTACTAACTAAGACAGCTAATGGGTATGAATGGTCAGCACCAAGTGGATGATGAGATGTAGTAGTAAGTAGCCAGGCTCATAACCTCCTAACAACAGGTATGAAGATTTGGTGTGGTACTGAATGAGATTATGCAAACTTAGGGACGTATGACTCTAATAGTTTATACTTGACTGTTCCATGAGGTGCTACTCCATGATGATGGCAACCATGAGCTAACACTTTAGCTTATTGGAAATTTGATGGAAACTTAGATAGTGCATTTACATGATGAGCAACGCTATCTTGAACTGCGTATGGATATAGCACATGAATAGATTGACAAGCATTAGAGAATACTAATAATGTACAACTAGATGCATCATTAACTCAATGAGATATATATTCATGAGCTTTTGCTATTGCATTCTGTGTAAACATTCAGAATAGCAGTACAATACAAAGAATATTCGCTTATAGTGGCTCACCTAGTTGAAGTGTAGATTTACAGTATGAGTTTTATAATGATTTCTCTGGCTTCCAGGTATATACAAATGGTCTATCACAAAGAATAGCATTCCCTTTAACTAATCCATGAATATGAGTATGGAAAAATATAGTAGTAACATGAGATGGAGTGAATCAGATTGAATGTTATATAGATGGAGTTAAGACTAATGCGTATAGCAATTATAACACAACATTCACGTATCCAAGTCAAAATACAGCATTCTCAATTAGATGAAGTGATGGTGCAGATAATTTACTAGATTGAGTTATAATAGAAAATAAGCATTGGACACAATCAGATGTAGACTTATATCTCAACACTTATCCTATTAGTTAGTCAGATTTATAATTTATTTTAAGAACAGATGGGAGTATATATACGAGTAGATGTACAATGATGGCAACCATGAGCTAATACACTAGCATATTTACCACTTAACTGAAATGCTAATGATTACTCAGGAAATGGTAATAATTGAACTGTATATAATGCTAATTGGGTAACTGAGAATAATAGACAGTACATACAAGGGACAAATTCCACTAATAATAGCTGAGCTTATGTAGTGCTACCTATAATACCTATTACGAGTGAATGTACATTTAGTGCATGGGTAAAGTTTAACACGAGTAATACCCAATACTGTAATATAGTATGATGTTATTACCATACGGATGATTCTAAGTGCCTTTCATCTTTCACTCTTGATTCATCTACATGGTGGGTAAACTGTAGTAATGGAAGCTGATTATACAATATAGTAGGTCAGACTAGTATTTCAATCTGATGGCATCTAGTAACAGTAACAATTAAAGCATGAGAGCAGAAATGATTTTTAGATGGAGTAGTTAAATGAACTACAGGAAATGCTACAAATTTTGCAGCTACTAATACAGTACCGTTTACAATAAACCGCCTATATAACAGTACTGTTACATGATGATGTGCTGTATGAGATTTTATATTAGAAGACAAAGTACGAACAGCACAAGAAGTAGTAGATTATTACGACCTAACAAAATCTTTATATGGTATAAGTTAAAAGATGGCATTAGTACAGAAAGAACTAAAGAATGCTTATATATGAATACCATTCCCGGAGAGTATAGTTTTAAATAAAAGCTCTATAAGTCTGGCAACAGTAGGACAGACAGAACAGCTAACGGCTACTCTCACTCCTACACCATGCGACCAATCAGTAACATGGAGTTCAGATGACACTACTATAGCTACAGTAAGCACTACAGGATTAGTAACCTGTGTAACACCATGAACTTGTACAATTACAGCAACTACTGTGAATGGAGTGACTGCTACTTGTGATGTAGATGCTAATCAATGATGGACACGACCATCTACATTGAAGTGAGGTTATTGGAAACTTGATTGAAATATGAATGATTCTTCATGAAACTGACATACATGAAGTTGAACTGCAAACTATGTAACATGACATGATGGAGTGAGCCAGGCTTATAATGCTTCTAATTCATCATACTATGTATCAATCCCAAGCTCATCAGAGCTATACCCAATGAATTGAGAGAGTTTTAGTTTCTGATTCTGGATTAAGCCAAGTTATGCATGAGGAACGGTAGCAACATATTGAGTAATAAGTATGACTCAGAATATAGACCGAAGTAGGTGATGGAGTATACATAACGACTGATGAGATGGTTATTGGCAGTTCAGAACTAATAACTGAAGTCTGACCAGCACATCTCTTACTTCTCTAACATGGGGTAGTTGAGAGTGGTTTCATTTCGTTATTACATACGATGGTAGCACAGTAAGGTATTATAAGAACTGAACATTGTTAGACAGTTTCAGTAGAAGTGTATGAGATTGTAACACAACATATGCATTGACTATAGGTTATGCAAGGACATGGTCTTCATCATGAGCGGCTGTCTACCAAGATGCATTCTACATGAAGGACTACTGCCTAAACTGAACAGAAGTGGCATCTATATATAACGATTGAATAATTGTGTAATTTACATCTAATATAAAAAGCTATGGGTTATAAATTAACATGAGTATATATACGACCTAATGGAACAGAGCAGAGAATCCGACCACATAAAATAGACTACACAATTACATGAAGCACAACGGTTGGAAGTTTTACTCCATGAAGTTTCTCAGATTTACAGGGGTTCTATATGAGTCCAGATGGAGAGAATGCTTATATAACATTCTGGAATGGCTGAAGTGGTAGGATGGCTCAATATAGTTTAAGCACACCATGGGACATAAGCACAGCATCTCAGACACAATATATTTCAGTAACTAAACCTAACTGATTCTACTTTAGCAATGATGGGACATATATATTTCTCAGCACAGAGGACTGAATGAATATAGTTAGGTATAGCCTTTCTACAGCATGGGACATCTCAACAGCTTCATTAGATTCTGGACAGGTTCTGAATGTGAGTTCTTCAAGATTTGCAGACAATGTGTGTCTGTCAGATGATGGAGATTATATATGGTTTGGAATTGATTCTCTATATAAGATTGTTCAATACGAATTAACTACACCATTTGACTTAACAACAGCCACGGACAAGAAAGAACTAAGTGTTTCTGAAGCATGAATCTGAGTTATGGTAAAGAATGATGGTAAATATATGTATAAAACTTTTAACTGACCTGTTAAGCAATATGAGTTGGCTACACCTTATGACATAACTTCTACAGCAACTGAAATAGGTAGTTATTCTGTGACTGTATGAGAGCAAAGATGCTTATTTGTTTCTAATGACTGCAAGTATTGGGCAATAGGAAACAATAGTGGATGAATAACACAATTTGAAGCAGTCCCAATAAGCTAATCAGATTTATTTCTTAATTACATACCGATGCCTTGTGGAAAATGATGAAAAAGAAAATAAGAATAAAAAATACTTCGTATAAACACCCCTGTGGGTGTTTTTTGTTAGCAGCTCGGCAATAGGTCTGGCAAGTGGTTAGTTAGCGATTTGAAAAGAATAAAGATAAATCTGAACTATGCTATACTTGCAGGGCAACAAAACACTGCAGCTATTATAGCATCAAGTGCTGCTAATGTGCAGAAGGTATTGGATAAGTTATGTGAGCAAGAGACAGACAGATTAAGGACAGCATTGGCTGAATCAAGAGTAATTGCTAATAATGCAGCTCAAACTAATGAATTGCTAAGCAGATTACAGCCTACTCCTATCCCTTCATGGATAGTGAGCTCTCCTTATACGAGCATCTACCCTCCTACACCAACTGCTACGGCGTAGTTAAGATAGAAAGAGAGTTTAGGCTCTCTTTTTTGTATTTGGCTTATAACCTACCAAAACACGCTCAATAAATATAACTGTTTTTATTTTAATTAGTGGTTATCAAAAAATAGACTTTATCTCTTTAAATGCGAATATGAAAAATTTTTGGACAAAGTTGAGCGTAACTAAGCTGGTATTCCTGATATTAACACTGGTACTCTGATTTCAAACTATATACTACACTCTTAGCTGAGTAGAGACAAGTTTATTTAATAATGCCATGCTCATGGTTATTTCTTTCTATTTTGGTCAAAAAGTAGGAGAGACTAAGAAAGACCCTTTAGTTGATAACTATTGAGAGGATGACAAAGATTAAGGCTTATCTAAGCAATCCTGCTGTATGGATCAGCTTTACTGTCTTTGCTTTCAGTCTGTGAGTTACATGGGCAACGCTCAATAATAGAGTATCAAGATTAGAGGAGTTCCAACAGACAGTAAATATAGTAGAGATACAGACTACCCTTAAGGAGATTCAGACAGATTTAAAGCGAATTAAAAACAATTTATACAGCATAAACTAACAAGATGCGAAAGTATAGAATAGCCGAGTCTGATTTAGGCTGGAATATTTATAAGAAGAAAGAAGAAAACTGATTATCTCAGATGTGGTTTTTAGACTGACATGGGAGGCGAACACTGAATAAGGATTATGCGAGAACATTCTATCATAAGGAAGATGCAGAAGGCATTTTATGAGTTATTAAGATAAAAGATGGCAAGAAATCTGATTAGGTTGTTAATACTTATCTTAGCAATTATAGTCAGCTTTTTATTTACGATTAAAGTAGGATAGATGATAAAGAGAGGTCAAAATACATCCATTCATCATATAGTTCCCAGCTCTAAATGATGAACTGATGAAGGCAGAAACCTCATAGAAATAAAAGATACAAGACACAGAGCGTTACATACGCTCTTCGCTAATAAACTTATCGCTGAACAGCTACTTACAACGCTCGAAATATCTGAGAAAGCAATGAGACCTGATGTTTTACAACGATTAGTAGATACACTTACGGTGCATGATCCAGAAGACTTGGACTTCTGGTATAAAGAATGAACACACTTTTAATTCATTATTATAACTGCCTATGAAGAAAGTGGATGAAGACATTATTGAGAAAATCAATTCCTATTGAGAGGAAGTAAGTAACAGAGAGATTTGAAGACAGCTGGGGTTAGACAAGAATACTGTGATGAGGTATAGAATAGCAGATGCGTTGAGATGAAAGAAACTAACGAAAGAGGAGCAGGAAAAGCAAGAGTTGGTTAAGACCTACTCTCCACAAGAGCTAAGGGATTTACTAACCCATGTACAAACACATACAAACAAAAGCGTAGAGAGAATAATCTGAGACAAATGACATCTTAAGTTCGCCTTATTAGCAGATACTCACTTAGGGAATAAGCAAGCAGCAAAGAAAGAATTGGCAGACTTCTATAAGAGAGCATGAGATGAAGGAGTAGAGGCATTTATCCATTGTGGAGACTTAGTAGATTGAACATGAAATGTATTCAAGGGACAGGTTTACGAGTTGGAGAATGTAGGTTATGATGAGCAACTAAAGACTGTGGTAAATGATTACCCTTACTACTGAGACATAAAGACTTATGTAGTTTGATGAAATCACGATGAGTCATTCCTAAAGGAGAACTGAGCTAACATCATAAAGAATATAGCACACCTAAGGGAAGATATAATTGACATGGGATTCTATGATGCAAGGATAAAACTGAACTGAGTTAATATCAATGCACATCATGGATGAGGAAGTATGAGTTATGCTAAGAGTTATAAACCACAAAAGCTGATAGAGAATATAGACCCAAGAGACCAGCCACATATATTTGCAAGCTGACATTGGCATGAAGCACTGTATATGGCTTATAGAAATATCCACACATTCCTACCATGAGCATTCCTTAAGCAAAATCTATTAGCAAAGAGGTTTAATCTATGAAATACAATAGGAGGGCGAATAGTGGAGGTAGATATTAACAGCGATGGCAGTTCTATTATTCAAATGAAATTCGTTGAATACTAATGAAAGGCTACAGCTGGAGCAGAGAGGATTACATACATTTACTTTATAATAAATACAGCATGGAGGAAGAGAGGTTATGATGCCTATGAATATGAGAATCTGATACAGACTATGTATTATGTAATGGGGATTCAGACTTATTACCTAAGCTATATAAGAAAGATGAGATTAGGTATGAGTATAACCAATATAAATACTCATGGAGCTACGTAAGCTGCACTATTTTTGCTGCTGTAGGTATGGCATCAGACCAGACTAACTACAAATTCTCCTATGATGAGATTAAAGAAATAGATGATACCTCTTACGATAACCCTAAATACCCTCACATCAGGAAGAGATGAGAGGGGTGGTATGTGAAGTATGCTGTAGATCATGTAGAGACATGGTGGAATAGCCATCCTGAGCTTGTTAAGAAATACGGTAGGCTTGCATATTATAGGCTTAGCAAATACGATGACAGCATCATAGAAGATGTGATAGGTAAGCTATACACGATAGACTGAAACTACTGCCCTACTGCTGCATATAACAAGGACAGAGAGGATTTAATGATAGATGGAACAGATTTTGGACATCAGACTAACTGACATTCGGTAGATGTAATCTGCAAGGAGGGACAAAGAAGTGTAAAAGATAGTGGAAGTAAACCTGAGAGGAATATTTACGGGCTAAAACATAAACTTAGCGAGATAACAAATTATGGTCAGTATTTTTATGTATATACCATAGTTGATGACTGAGCAGAGAAGGAAATAAAAAGGCTGAATGAGCTGAAGAGCAAAGTAGTACAGGCTATAGAACTCAATAGCTCTATACGGCATTTAGTAAACGATAAGAACTACCAAAGCATATTACATTACACTAACGATAAAAATAGGAAAAAGTTAGATGATATTAACAGAGAGCTAAACAAATACGTTTAATCAGATTTTATATATTTTAAAAGATAAGATGACTAAGAATTTATTGGTGGACTGGTTGAATAAAACAGGAGTAACCAACTTCTTAACAGATGTACAGAACTTAGCAAATAAAACATCTGCTACTAATGTAAACACTGTAAACACACCTAATACACCAACAAAGCCTGAGTTTAAGACTCACAACACTAACATGAAGACTGCAGTAGCACCAGCTGCACCTGCACCAACTGTATCGACAGTGTCTCAACCATGAACTATAACAGGTAATTGACCTGCTTTTGTCAATGGTCAACTAAGGGCACCTGCAAATAATGAGGTATTGGCAGCTGCAAGAGGACAGAATACACAGCAGTCAAGGTTTATATGATTTCAACAGCAACCTCAGCAACCAACATATCCAAATACTACCTTATGAGGAGATCAAAAGACACTCTTAGATAAGGTAAATGATGGTAAATATTATAATATTCTTTCAAGTGAGCAAAAGGCAATAAATGCGAACAAAAAAGAACAGGAAAAATATAGATCAACATCTGATGCACTTATGGATTTCCAGTGAGATGTACTTAAAAACAAAGGAAAGATGACTGAAGAGCAGATGAAGGCTCGATACCCTGAATTTGCTGATAAAGTAGATGTATTAAAGGAGCTACAGACAGAATTACGACCTATCGTACAAGGAGGGATGTGAGTAGATGCTGACCAGTTGGCTCAATACTATCCAGAATTATTGCAGGCTAAAAAGTTAGTCAATACAGATGAAGTAAAAAAGAAATCAGAAAAGGCAGAAAACACATACCAAGAGCTTAAAAAGAGGAATGATAAGATATTAAAGTCTAATTGGGAGTGATTATCTGCAAATGGAGTTAAGTTTGCAAGAGATGCTAACACCCTATTTAATGCTGTAGAGCTTGCTAAACAGGAATGAGTAGTATGATGAGCAAGTGATAATGAGATACTCAGCTACATAATAAATAATAACGCTCAGGCTAAAGCTATATGGGATGAAATGAAGTCCTTAGAGTTGACTGGAGAGGATAAAGCTATGTATGGTATGAAATGAGCAAACCTTTTAGAGAATCTATCAGCAACCGTATCAAGTTTAACGACTAAAAAATCAGACCTCCAACCTACTGATGAGGAAATAGAGAGCGTTATAAGGGGTAAAGAGGCGTTAGATGCTGATTTTGCTAATAGCACTTTAAAGAAAATATCGACAGAGTTATGAGTATCTGCAGATAGTTTAGAGAAAAAGATATACAGAGCATATAAAGATTGGGAGAATTATGGGTTAGAGAATGCTACAGTAGCGTTTGACCTTGCACTTCCTAAATCATATTGGGAAGATGCACTATGAATAAAGCTATCAGATAAGAATTATATGTCTATCATGGGGTTGTTTGATTCTGTAACAGCTCCTGCAAGAAACGAAAGGATACAGCAGAACAAGCAAAATGTGATGGACTATACAGAAAGCGTGAATAGGGAATATGAAGGTAGAAAAGCAGCCAACTTAAACCCTGATATTGAGAATTATGTAAATAGTAGGAGTATGTCTAATATGCTGCTCCAGTGAGATTTACAGCCATTCCTATATAAATCATCATGAGAAGCAGCTCAGAATGTAGATAACCTTGTTATTATGGGGTTATGAATTGCTGCTCCAGAGATAGTTTTGCCTCTTATGGCAGCAGATAGCTACGCAAGAGAAAGTCAGGAATCATTTGAGGAATTGATGGAGGTGCAAAAGAAGATGTGAATACCTCAGAATGAGGCTTATGATAATGCACAAAAATGATCTGTGCTGGTATGATTAGCAAGTAGTGCAGTTGAATTATGGTTAGAAAAAGTATTATGATGAGTTGAGACTACTGCCTCTAAGGCATTCCATGATATTCTTGTAAAAGATGTGGCTGAAAGAACTACTAAAATGGTAGCTGAAAGATGATTAGCTGATTTACTTAAGCAGTGATTGACTACTCAATTTAGAGCATCATTTGAGGAATGAATGGAAGAAGTATTCCAGCAAGCTATACATAACTCTTCTCTTAAACAATATGACCCAGACCAGAAGATAACTGAATGAATGTTAGAGAGTTTTGAGTGAGGATTCTATAACTGGATGAACTTATTGGCATGATGATGAGATGTACTTTCAAATGTACAGCAAAATTCTAACAGCATAACACAGTCAGCCAACCAAACGGCATACCAATGGGGAGCTAAGGCAAGAGACATAGTAAACGGTCTTAATCAGTGAGCTTATAATGCTGGGGTAAACACAAGGAATATAGTAGATACTGTAAAGAATAAGGTTACAAATAAGTCTACACAGTGAACTACAGAAGTAAATCAGACTACTCAGCAGGATAACAACCAAACCACTAAAGGAAAAGAGAATAAACCATGAGTATTCGAGAGAGTAACAGACCGATGAGCAGAAAAAATCACAAGCACAGCATCAGCACAAGATAAACTATATAAGGCTCAAGAGCCAAGAATGAACGTATTAAGCAATAAGAAGAACTTAGAAAGAAGAAGGTCTAATTCTGATAGAGCAAATGAGCTTATAGTCCAGAATGGATATAAACCTACCAACACAGCAGAGAGATTAGAGGCACATCAGAATACATTAAATAAGCTATGGAAACAGGTAAAAGACCAAGTAAATCAGTGAGAGTGAATAACGGTAGATCAGACACCAATTATTGATGCTTTAAGTCAATATATCCAAGAGAAAAGAGCATTAAATATTGCATGAGTTGAGTCAGAATTAAAGGCTTTGGAGAAAGAATTGAATAGCATGAAGAAAGCTCAAAAGGAGGGTAAGACAGATTTGCCTATTTTAGAGAACAAAAAACAAGTATTTAACGATATTATAGACTGGAAGGAACAGGAGGCTTCTGAGGTATATAAATGAGGTATCAAAGTTATAACTCAAGAAATCTGAAAGATAGAAGATTCGATGTTATCAGAGATACCATGACAATTCAGTCAGCTTAAAAGAGATGTATGAGCATTATTAGATAGCTACGAGGATGTATTTAAGGCTGATATGAAGAATCAAAGGAGCAAATGATTATGACTAACTGAAACATATTCAAGGATAGAGTGAGCATGAGACATAATAGAATGAGTATTATGAGTGTTAAGTGGAGAATGAGGTAAAGTAGTTAAATGACTATGAAAGCTAGCTCTTTGAAAATCCTTAGCAAAGGCTAAGAATGTAGATTTTCTAATAAAGACATGATTTGAGGAATTAAGTAATGAGATGGAGAACGGTGGAACAACAACAGCAGAGACTACGAATACGACACCACCTACTACTCCATCCACTACTCCACCCACAGCTCCTACTCTGACTTCTAAGAATAAGGTAACAAGCAAAAAAGCAACTAAAAAGACAAGTAAAAAATCTGAGGCTAAGAATAAGGTAACAACTAAGCAACAGGCTGAGGCTAAACAAGATAACGATATATTAAGTGAGGAAACACCACAGATAGCTGAAGAAGATACAACTAGGGATATAGCTAAAGATTTAGAACAGAATACAACACCACAGACAACAGAAGAGGAACAGGTAAAAAATAAAGTTACATCTAAGAAGACTGAGGCTACTACTAAGCAAGAAGAAAAGAAAACCACTCCAATGATTAAAGATAGTGAGTGAAATACTTTATCAAAAGAAGACCAAGAAAAGTTTGGGGACTCTAAGATAGTAGACAAAGATGGGAACTTATTAGTAGTAATGCACGGATCATCAAACCAAGAAACACACGATTATTACGATGAGACAAAGGCAGGTAGTAATGTCCATGCAGATTTCAAATGAGTTTATTTTACAGATAACTTAGATTTAGCTGAACAGTTCGCACATGAGCAACTGCCTTGAAGCTCAGCTTTCAGGACTGTATTATGAAAAAGAGGGCATCTATATAAATCTTATGTGAACATTACAAATCCTTTAAATTTGAATACAGCCACACCTGAGCAATTACTACCGTTCTTCAGAGAGGATGATTTAACTAAAACTTGGGATGAGGAAAAAAGATTAGATAATTTAAAGGGGCATCCACAATTCGTTAAGTTTCATGTAGATATGGATAAAGTGGAGAAAGCATGATATGATGGTATAATAGCAGCTATTGGGAAAGAGTGAGAATGAAACGAGTATATAGCATTCAAGGGCAATCAGGCTAAGAATATATGAGAAATAGAAGCTCCTAAAACTGAGGCTAAAAAAGAACAGTCTAAAAACAAGGTTACAAGCAAAAGAGCTGAGGCTACAACACCTAAACAAGAAGAAAATCAGACTTTAACTAAAGTGGATGGTAAAGCACAGCCTACACAAGAACAAAGAAAGCTGATCCGTGATTGGCTAGAGAAACAAGACCTGAACAGAGACCATCCGTTTGTGCCAATGCTGTTGAATGATGTTTCAACAAAAGGCGTACGAGATTATGTTTATGGTGCTATTTCACAAATATTATGACATTCTGGAATAGACTTTAATAAAGCTACAGATTTTTTTAAGTCTATTGGTATAGACCCAGAATGATGGGAAAAAGAAATGAAGTCAGCACCTGAATATTATTACAAAGGTAAAATCGTGAATGAAAAGAAAAACGTAGTAACAGATAAGGCTAAAGTTACAGAAAATAAGACTTCTACTTTGAGTACAGCAAGGGAAAGGGCTATAGCTGAAAGAGAGAGATTAGATAACAATTGAATAAAGCCAGCAAAATCTTTACCTAAGGGACACAAATGGACTGAGGAATGATCTTTCACTGTGAATACTCCAAATTGACCTAAACTAACATTCTTGCCTATCTGAGATGATTTATACATCAAGAATTGGGAACAGGTATGGACTAAGGATATAAAAAATACAGTAATAGAGAATTATAAGAGATTCTCTGCTAACGAATTAACTAATTTCCTAAATGATGATTTAACAGGATGAGATGGAGATGCAGGAGGACAATTTGTTACAGAAGCATGGCATAAGTTAGGATTGCCTTTATGAACTCAGGTAAACATATTAAAGCCACTAAACCCTAAGGAACGTAAGAATGTGGTAACAGAAAAAGCAGCAGTTACTGAGAAAAACACCACACCTAAGGCTGAGACTAAACAGGGGGCTGAAACTAAACCAGTAGAAAATTCAGATTTAAGAGAAAAGATTTGAGATAGATTCTACGACTATCTACAAAAACAAGTAGAGATTATAAATGAAAGTAGAAAATGAGTTGCTGATCCTATAACTATAAACGATTTAAAGCTATCAGACTATATAGACCAGTTTGAGAAAATCGCTCAGGAGGAAGTAAAAGAAATCCAGAATGAGTTAGATGAAGTTACTAAGGACTTACCTAAAGCTCCAGCATTGACTGAATCTCAAAAAGAGCAACTATCTAAAGCTGCTAATCAAGAAGAGAGGAATAAATTATTGAAAAAATGGCAAGATGAATGGTTGAAGAAAAACCCAATTTCTGATGAAAAGATGGAGCAGATAAGAAAGATTATGGATAGAGCAGCAGAAGTAGTAGAATGACATAAAAAAGCAAGAAATTATATATATGATTTAGAGATAGAAGAAGAAAACAGAGAGAACGAAGACCACTATTCAGAAGAAAGTAAGACTAAGGTAACAGATACAGGTAAGAATAAGGTTACTAATGTAAAGGTAGAGAAAGGAGAGAATGTTACGCCAGATAACAGCTCTATTACAGGAAGATTTAGAAATCTGACTTTAGAGGATTATCAGGCTATGCAAAGTCTTGAATGATTAGAGGACTTATACCTAAAGAAAGATGCTGATACAATAAACACAATGCTACAGTTGAAAGATACTATTGGTTATCTTGATCCTGATGAGTATGGATTGCCTGAGGACTTAGATATAGATTATCATAACTTTAGTGTAAGAGAAAATGCAAAGATAGTCGCAGAGTTAGAGAATCTGCTACAAAAGATAGAAAATGATGAGAGATACGACACATCTACAATTACCCAAGAGGAATACGACAATTACGATGATTTCTACAAAGAAGGTAAAGATTGAACGTGAGAGTGGGATACTAAAGGCATGATAAAGATGCAACAAGATTTAATAGATCAGATATTTATGGATACTCTATGAGATGATGTATGAGCCTGAAAGCAATATCTATCAGCTTTCTATGATATATTCTCTGATGAGATGAATAAGGATAAAAACCATAGTTATCTATATAATGAGCAGGTTAAAAACGTAGAGGCTAACATGAATAAGATATGAGATTTAGTAAAGAAATATGGTAGATACTGGGAGAATTGAAATGTAAAAGAGGATACTCTATTAAGAGAAATAGCAGAATTAGATAACAACGAAACGGCTCAGATTCCTACTATCTTTGAAGAGGATTTACAGGAAAGCAATTTAAGAGATTTAGGAGAAAATGAGACAGCACAGATGGTAGAGGAAGAAGAATGAACAGACCTTACAACACAGGCTATAAATCTATTTAAGAACGCTGAGCCTTGAACTGTGCAGTATATAGGAGATGATAAGAAGGTTAGAGCAAGAGTTGGATTTGATGGATCAGATATAGTAGTTCCATGAGAATGAGATTATAATGCTGTTATGTTTATGCCAAGAGAGAGCTGAGATAACATGAATATAAACCTCTATGATACATCTGATACATGAATAAAGAATATAAATAAGGTATTATCAGAATTAGATATTCCTTATACAGTAGGCTCAGAAGTAGATGCTCAGACAAACGAGACTAAGTATTATTTGGAGAATAACTTAACACATACAAAGGCTTACTTTGATGATAATGGTACATCACGGCTAAAGGTTAATAAAAATCTGAAAGGTAGAGAGATAGTGCCAAGAAGAAACGCAGAGCAGCAGGCTGAATATGATAAACAAGTAGAGCAAAGAAGACAGGAAATAGAGGCTGAAAGACAAAAGGAGCAAGAGGAAAAGAGAAAGATGGAAGAAGAACAAGCTAAGGAGCAAGCAAAATTAAATGAGAAAAGACAGCCTTTGATACAGTATGTAGATGAAAAGTATTCAGATAGTCCTATGCAGAGAGGAAGAGTATTAAAAGATTTAACAGAAAAGAATGATGATAGTAAGCATAAGATAAGATATTATTGAGATGATGTTGCAGATGATGCTGAGGTATGGCAAGTATTAGATGCTTTGGCAAATAAAAATGGTACATTTCATGAGACTTGGGAATATGGAGATACATATTCAAATACTTATAGATACCAAGACCCAGAGTTATGAAGAGAGAACAGCATACATAACATAACAAAAACACAGAAAGACTACATGGAGTATAGAATGAATCAGAATCCTAAGACTACAACTGAGATAACATGAGAAAAGAATGCAGTAACTGCTAAGAAAGTAGAGGAAAAACCTAAGAACTTGGTAACCAATGAAGTTGTAGAAAATAACAAATCAAAACCATCTTGGTTATCACTAGAACTCACTGACATATTTAGTACAGCAAAAGAACAACTAAAGAAAGCTAAAACTGTATCTATGTGAGCTATTGGTAAGGTACAACAAACTGAGGTTAAGTTAGATAATTGAACAGTAGTAACATACATAAAATCTAAGATAAAATGAGATAATACTGACAGTGCTATAATCAGGGTTTACTCTCCTACTCAGTGAAATAAGAGCTATGTAGTAACCAAAGAATGAAATAATATAGAGTTAAGGGAATGAGGTAAAATACTATCAGATGAAGAAGTCAGTAAAGCATACGATATACTACAGTGAAAGACTGGGGAGGTTAAAGTAGAGGATATGAAGGTAGATGCTGAGGATGTAGAGGATAAGAAAGACCCAATAAATGCTTTCTTAGATAACAATGAAACAACAAAGAATGATCCTAAAATGAAGTACAAGTATCTATCTAGGTTGAATGATAATACCTCATGGACTGACTATAACACAGATATAAAGTACAACTGAACGGTAGCAGACAAGATACAACAGACAGTAGACAGCTTTAGTAAATTATTTGCTGATTTAAAAGTGCCATTAAGGTTTAGCAAGAATAATTACTGAAACTATATAGAGGCATGAAGTCCAGACCGATGAATGCAGTCTGTAAATATAGGGGACGATATAGAGTTTGAATATGCTAAGTTCCTATATGATAATCCTGACATAAGAAGCACAAAAGAATTTAAGGCTGAATGATTAAAAGAGGCTATCAAGAAAGGAAACGAGATACATAAAGAGGTTGTTAAAGATGCTGAGGAACTTAAAGAGTGATTACCACTTGATCCTGAAAAATATATATGGCAACAACCAACAGCTGATGAGTGAATAGATGCAGTTTATGAACAGGTTAAAAGAATATCAGATTTCTATGAGGCTGCTGCTAAACAAGGAAGTGTGCCATCTACAGAACAACTGAAAGAGATAAGCCAAAAAAGATGGGATGCTGGAGATGCTATATGGAAAAAATTACAATTCAAGAGTGATAGGAGCAAGTTATACAACGACTTTATAACAAACATTAAAGAGGCTAATTGAAATGAGAAGCAGTTAAGGTCTATTGCTAAAAACCTATATATTCAAAAGGTAAAGGATGATTTCAAAAATAATTATAACTACCCAACTGAAGTTACTGATAAAGTACCATGATTAAGGACAGCTAAGGATGACTATGAGAGATATTTGAAAGGTAGAGATACATCATTTAGTGGTAAAGACCCTAGAATAGATTACTCAGACAAAGATAGAATCTGAGCTTGAATAAAGAGACAGGACTGAAACCAAATCACAGCAGCACAAAGGAGAGAAATAGTAAATGGAGTATTGGAATATGCCAAATATATGGGTATAGACATGAAAAAGATGTCTGAGGATGCTGGTGTTACTTATGTACATCTTAATTGAAAACATCCATTCTTGACTAAGAGTGCTGTATGATTATTCCACTGACTATTCAAGAGTATATCAGTATGAGCAGATATGGAGAGTTATAGTGAAAAATGAAAAGGTAGAGATGCTAAACTAGAAACACATACTGTACCAGTAGTTATGGCTCACGAGATAACACACGCAATAGATTCTATGTTTGAGCGAAGTTTATTCTCAGATCAGAAAACCAGAGAGATGGGTAGAAAGATGAATGATTGAAGGGGGCTTTGAGATTATCGGTGGAGAAAGGCTGAGGTTACTGCTAGAATGGTAGAGGAATATGTAGATGTTATGAAAGGCTGAGAATGATACTATAACATGAGATGATACTGGAATAAAGATGTGTTTGATAATGAGATAAAACCTTATGTTGAGCAGATATTTGATGAGAAATTTAATTGATATAAGCTAACAGCTAAAGAAAGGAACGATATAAAACTAGATGAAGCACCAACAAGTAAAAACACAGTAACAGCATCAGACTTAAACAAGGTTACCAACAGGTAGGGATATAAGCAGGGGATAAACTCTCCTGCTTTTTTGATAATCAGGCTTTTAAACTATATTTTCTTATTCAAAAAATATAACTGTTTTTATTTTATTTACTGTTTAACTATGAAACAAGGATAATTCCTAAGTTTTAATTCCTAACCTCATAATGAGAATGGAACAAGAAAATCAAATGGAGCAAAACCAACAGGTCGCTCAAGAAAAGGAATCTAATTCTGAATCTCCTAAGACTTATAGTGCTGAAGAGTACGAGGAATTAGAAAGGAAGTATAACGCTTCCACAAAAGAGGCTCAGAAACTTAGCCGAATCAGCAAAGTTGCTGTGGATAACACTAAGTTTATCAAGCTCTACAACTCTGATAAAAGGCAGGCTGAAGAGGTCGCTAAACACTTTGGAAGGTCAGCTAAACAACTTTACGATGAAGTTAAGGCTGAATACTGAAACAGTGAATCAATAGATGTAGAAGAAATTGATGAAAGAGCTGAGAAAATCGCAAACAAAAAGTTTGCTCAACAGTCTTTAAAGGAATTTAAGGACAAGTACGGTATCTCAGGTAAGCTAGACAAGACTTTCATGAATGAGTTTGAATGACTTATGGACTGAAAGGAATGGGAAAGCGAAGAGGTATTAAAGCAAGCTAAAAGGGCTTTAAAACTCTGTAGGGATACTGATGAGTTCCAAGCTGAACTCAGCAAGGCTAATTCAAGGCTTTCAGGTGCAGGGATTACATGAAGTACAAGGGCTGATAAAGGCTGAAGTACAGAAAAGTGACCTTATGCTAACTGGAAGGAACAAGAGGCAAAACAATCTATATTCTGAGAATATGGAAAATCAAAAGACTTTTAATTCATTTATTTATTTAAAGATGGCATTCTTAGAAAGTAAACATTCAAGTGGTAAAGATAGAGAGTTCTTAACTGCTGCTTCTACCACTATCGTAAAAGGAGATGCTTTGGTATTCTCTTCTGGATACTTAACTCCTGCTACAGCAAGTGATTACACTTCTAAACCAGTAGTTATTGCAAGTGAAGATGTAAGCACAGGAGCAGATGCTCACAAGAAAATCTTAGGATTACTTGTTGATCCTACTATGGAATTTATCGTAGATTGTGATGATGATTTGGCACAATCTCAAGTTGGTACACTTGTTAAATTCAAGGATAAAGCAACTCTTGACAACGGAACAACAGGAGGATTTATCGAAATTATTGAAATGTTACCATGAAAGAAAGCATTGGTAAAATTCCTTTAATTCAGAATTATTTTATATTAGTAATTTAAGACAAAATGGTTTTAAAGACACCTGACTATTGGGATCAAACCTCTCATCTTAAAATGATTGATGAGATATTCCAAGAAAGTATGAAAGACAAATTAGATGACTTAGTTCTTCTTAGAATCTTTGATGAAGAAACTAACTCACACAGAAATGATACAATCCTTATCGAAGAAGGATTAACATGAGTATCATTCATCCCTGAAAATAGTGAATATCCTGATGCTAACCCATGAGATAGCTCTACTTTCACTATGACAAAATATAAGTACGGAGCTAAAGTGCTTATCACTGAAGAGATGAAAAAATACAACGAAATCTGATCTATGAAAGAAAGAATCAGAAGTATCGTTGATGAAGGAATGGAAATGATAGAACAATCATTAGCTGACATCCTTCTTTACGGATTCTCTACTTCTCCTTATACAGATGTATTCGGAAAAACAACATGAGCCGTAGGTCAAAAAGGATATGCTCTATTCAACTCTAACGATAACAACATCATTAAAGTTGGAGCTACAACTAACCCTGAATTATCTGTAGCTGCTCTTGATGCTGCTTACGTTATGGGAGCAACAAGAACTAATGCTTTAGGACAACACAAAAGTATTAAATATGATACTTTGTTAGTATCTCCTGCATTAAGAGGTAAAGCAGAACAATTAGTAAATTCTGACAAATTACCATGAAGCTCTGACAACGCTGTTAATTTCAACAAAGGAAGATTTAAGATTCTTGAATCTGCAAGATTGGCAACAAGGTCAGATGGTACTGATACAAGTGCTTACTGGTTTGTATTTGATAGCAGAAAAGTTAAGAATCAGCTTAAAGTTAAATGGGCTAAAAAACCTGAATTGAAAGCTGTTGGAGAAGTTATCTTTGATGCTAACGAAGTACATAGATTCTCATTCTGGTATTCAAGAGGATTCCTTAACTTTAACTACATTGCATGATCTCAAGGTACTGCATCTGTAGCTAAGCAAGGAATAGCTGTTGAAGTAGTTAATACAGATTCTAACCCTGTAATTACTCAAGATGCTGCTACTCCTACTGAGACAGAAACAGAAACTGCTTAGTATAAATAAACAAGAGGAGGACAAACTCTCCTCCTCTTTCTTTTATATAGTATGAGAATTAAACCATGCTAATGTGACCAGACTGGAACAAACTTTATGCTAATGGACAATGTTTATATTTTGGAGTACCTTTCTCTGATGAACAATGGGAGCAGCTAAACAAAGCTAAAGCTCAAGCTGATAAGGATGAACTTATCAGAGGATGGAGAGAAGAATACTTAAAAGGTAGAGATATTGTTACATGAGAGCTAAAGAAACCAGAAGAAAAGGCTGAAGAGCCTGTAAAAGAAGTTGTAGAAGAGGTTAAAGCAGACCCTGAAATAGAAGAATCTATCGAAGATGTTAAGCCAGCTAAATCTACAAAAAAGAAAGGTAAATAGTTTTACCTTTCTCTTTTTATCAATTATCGTGGCATAGATGAACACTAAAAAAGAGATAGTAGACAAAACTTATTATATCTTAGGAGAGGATCAGTCTTCTACTGTATTTGATAAAGAGGGAACGGTAGTACCTAAGATTAACACCACAATAGACCAGATTTGTAGATGTAATGTTACTAATATCCTTACAGGTCAAAAAATAAGAGGAGGAATATTAGATTTTTTGTATGAGGATAAAACTTTGAACATCCCAAGAGTAAAGACAACTATTGAGGATATAAACATCAATACTAAGTCTATAAAATTAGATACTGTAGACTGACTACCAAGCAGCTGACACTTAGAGATAAACGGTAACATCATCAGTTATAACTGAGTAGATACTACAAATAGTGAAGTATTGAAAGTGAGCTGAATAAACGGAGACCACTTTGAATGAAGTTTAGTCCACCTTGCTTACTTACTTCCTGAGAACATAATAAAGGCTGCTGATATATACGATGTAGAATATGAGGAGATGCTAAAGTTTATAGACTTTAGAGAGGCAAGAAAAGACTGGGAGAGGTGCTATACACTTAAACCATATAAGTGAAGGAAGGTAGCAGTATTCTTTAACCTTCAATCCCCTGTTATGATAAGCTATACAAAGAAGTTAGAGCCTTTGGTAAAAGATTGAGATGAGTGCTGATTCCCTGATGATTATGGAATTAAGATAGTGCCTTACTTAGTAGCAGGTCAGCTTTTAATTGATACATCTGAGGTCTCTAAATGAGAGAAATTATTAGCTATATGATATGCAGAGTTGGAGGATATGTATAGCTACTATGCAACACCAAATAAGCAATTTAGAAAGAAAATAAAGACAGCTCCTTTACATAATAACTTACGATAGGAGATGATAGAAGATATAAAGATAACAGCGTTAAAAGCTCCTTTCTCTAAGTGAATAGTGATGGATAAGGGAGTGCATTTGATGCCAGAGCAATATACGCCATTTGCAAAGAATATCAGAGTTAGAAATTCAACAACGACCAAGAGGAACTGATATATGAGGATAGTAGAAAAGGCTATAGAAACAGAGCCAGTTACTCCTACAGAAACCGAAACAGAAACTGCAACTGAAACACCAACTGAAACGGCTACAGAAACTGAGACTTCTACAGAAACGGCTACAGAGACAGAGGTAGAGATTACAGATAAATACATAGATAACATGATAAGTGATTGAGATGAT
>Ga0326513_10001178_pt1 | contig 21272 bp, 41 predicted proteins | sample 2_2465_0518_D_FD_203654 | JGI IMG/M metagenome (GOLD analysis project Ga0326513, IMG submission 203654) | Bovine rumen microbial communities from UC Davis, California, United States - 2_2465_0518 | ecosystem: Host-associated > Mammals > Digestive system > Stomach > Rumen | place: USA... | reverse complement strand
TGTCCGTGGTTCGATAGATGGTCTGGAAGGCGACATGAGAGTCAAATCCCAGACGGTCAACTGCGGCAAAGGCGTCACGATACAGGAGAAGGCAGTAAGAGAGGAGGCTTTATGGCAGAGAATTTCACAGATGAACTGATCCGCACAATAAAGCCGAAACCAGAGAAGAACAGAACACACTCAGCCATAGTCTCCAAGGTTGACAGCGATGGCGTAGCATGGGTATACGTTGCCGGAAGCGATCAGGAGACACCGATTGCGTCAGCTGCTTCGGAGATTAAACGAGGCGATGCGGTCAATGTTGAATGGCGGAATAACAAACTGTACATTGCCGGTAACTACTCAAACCCATCAGCAGGCGTAACCCGTGTTACTAACGTAGAAAACGCCGCACAGGTCGCCAATCAGCTTGCCGGTCAGGCTTCGGAATCGGCTGCGGTCGCACAGGACGCTGCGGATCGGGCTGTCAGGGATGCAGACACAGCGCATCAGGCAGCTAATACGGCACAGGCCAGTGCGGATCGGTCACTTGTCCAGCTGTCGATTGTGGAAGACGTAGCAGGGACGCTGAACTGGATAAGCGAGCATGGCGAGTATGTTGCCACGACAGATACACAGGTCGATCCGGATAAAGTGTATTTTGAGCTGGTAGACGGTGACTATGTACCGATCGCTAATCCGGATCCCGAAGCAAATCCGGCTGAATCTGGGTGGTACATTCTGGATGTTACGGATTCGCAGAGTGATTACATCATGGCGCATATGGCAGTGACATCGGCAGGCTTGTGGGTTCTTCCGTCAGGTCAGTGGGCAATGCATCCATTGACGGATTCTGATGGTGATTACCTGATAAACAGCGATGGCGACTATGTCAGCGACTGGTCAAAGGACCCGCAGAACGCAAGCGGATACAAAGTGCTGTTGAGCGCGACAGGCATGACGGTGTTTGACGGCGAAGGTGTTGCGGTTGCAAGCTACGGTGCAGAGATGGTGCTTGGAAGGTTGGACAGCGGTAATCTGATAGCGAAACCGACAGGAGTTGCAGTCAGGAATGGTCTGGAAGAACTGGCAACGTTCGGCGCAAGCGGTTCACGGATCGGGAGTGAAGCGGAAGGTGAATACAACCTAGAGACTACTTCCAATGCGATCAATTATAAAGTTGGAGAAATACCGATCATCAAATACATAACAACGTTCACCGATGATAGTTCGGTGCTTGGGTATTCTTACTATCAAAACATGATGGCAACATCAAACGGACGTGCTTATGTGATGTACGGCTCTGCGCCGGACGCTGACAACGACAACCCGACAGGAATAAAAACAGCAAATGCGTCTATTGGAGTTAATGGCGGAACAAGCCACGAAGCGTTAGTGTATTGCGGATCGGACGCATACAACGGAAATCCGGCAATTATAGCAACAATCAATGGTGTCGGTCGGGTGATAATCACAGATCAAAACGTGTATTTGTATGACGCATCAAACAATACACTGACAGACTTGCTGAAGCAGGTGACAGTCACGCAGTCGTTCGATCTGGGCGTTATTTCCATTAGTGCCGGAACACCGGGAACCGCTTCGCCGCAAAACGGTAGTTCGGTTATTACTACCAATATCACAAAATCAGGGTATACGCCGATTGCAGTATCACCAAGATACGTTAGTGCGTCTGTAATTGGCCTGAACAGCTTTTTTAACGCAGACAAATCGGCAGTAATCACTCAGGTGATCCGCAGACAATCAACAGCGGCAAGCCCCGGTTATCACGCATATATAGATGTCGTTTACATCAAGTCATAAGGAGATTCACATGGCAGACGAAAAGAAACGAATAATTAACGAAACCACGGACACAGCGCTGGCATCGTCCGGCGACTACGTCATCGTGGACAGTCAGACAGAAGGCACAAGGAAGTTCGATCTAGGTGCCGCGCTTGTGGGTAAGGTCGATAAAGTATCCGGCAAGGGGCTGTCAACGAATGATTACACGACAGAAGAAAAGACGAAACTTGATGGCATCGCGACAGGGGCGACCAATGTGACCGTTGATAATACGCTTTCCAACAGCGGTCAGGCAGCAGATGCAAAGAAAACAGGAGACGAGTTATCGCAGTTAAAGCAAGATTTAAGTCAGTTTGAAAATTCAATAAAAATCGAAGAAACCGTTCGGGATTTGTCAACAGGTTGGGTACAAGGTAATATAAACGCAGATAATGGCGGGACATCAGTATCTAGCACTATTTGTCGAAATAATTGTGGACTAATCACATCAGATACACAAACGGTGCTTTTTACAGGAACAACAAGAGGGTATTCCTTCCGTCTGTTTTTCTATTCATCTTCAAGTTATACAACCAGTACCTATGTCAAAAGCATGACTACACCATGGATTAACGGTGCGAACTCTGGTTACAGATATGACATCCCTGAGTCGTGCATTGGGTATTATATGAAGGCGTGTGTCAGTTGGAGCGGTGATACTATCACACCATCTGACGTTACAAACGTAAAAATTATTAAAACTGTATATACAGATGTTACTCTTTCCCAAAACGGAAAAGCAGCAGACGCCAAGGCAACGGGGGATGAGATCAAAAGCATAAAAGACACCGTTGGCGAGGTTGTTACTGCCAATTTTGTTAAACCGACAACCGGAAATGCGGTTGTAAATTTTGCGTATCCCGTTGTAGCCGGGGAAAAGATTAAATTTTATTGGACGGGCGAAGATGTAACAAGTAATAGTTCGCTTAACCTTTATTCACTGGAAACTGTATCTGGTTCGAGTCTTGAAACACTAAAATCAACTGCACAAGCAAACATAGTGTATGAGGTTACACCTACTGTTGATGCAAACTATTTAAGAGTTGTTGCTACAGACACAGGGTCTATAAGCGTTTATGTAAAAGGAACGTTAATTGATGACGTGAACAGTCTGAAAAGTGATGTGGCAAAAGCACCTACTGTAACACCATTTGTTAATTTTGATTTCACCTATGATATGTATGACCCATCTGAAATATTCAGCGAATCAGGGGAGATGGGTAGTATAAGCGGATGGAACGCCAAGTCTGAAGCATTAACCAAGGTTCATGAGGCTTTTGACGCACTATGCGCTTCTGGTGGTGTGGGATATGGATATGGTGAGCGCATTACTGAGTTATATAAAATAAATGAATCAGACGATGCACTTGTGGATGTGTTAGCCCCAGAATATGTCACCAATGGAGTGACACAGGGCGAAACGGTTACGTTGCCTATTGGGACGGACACAGGTGGTAATCTTGTGATATATAACTACACTTATGAAAGCAGTACGCAACCGTATGAGGTGCGTCTGTACAAATTCCATGATACTAATTCTGCTTTGCATAACACAACAGTAGACATTCCGAAGAAGAAAATTCTTCTTGTTGGCGGGGTGCATGGTAACGAGTTCTGTGCTCCGATCAATCTGTATGTTCTGGCGAAACATCTTTGCACGGACTACAGTAATCCTGATATTCTGAAACTAAGATCTGCTTTCGATGTTTATATAGTTCCATATCTCAATGGTTTCGGGTGCCAGTATCAGTGGAACAACAGTGGCACTCTTACTACTGGAGCAAGGTGCAATGGTCGCATGGTAGATATTAATCGGAACTGTTATACAGCCGGATGGGTTGGTGCAACTGGTACGGCAGAGCAGATCACCTCACACTTTACGGCAAAGATTGCAAATCTTGCCACGAATACATTTGCGGGATCAAGCAACGGTAGTGAGTTTGAATCACAGCTACTTAAAGGACTGATTGAACAGATTCAGCCAGATGTCTTTATTGACCATCACCATAACGGTGGCAACAATCCATTTTACTCCACTTGCCGTGGCAATTATGCTGGGAATTTGATTTATCAAGCGGCTAATGATAGCGCGTACGCTCGAATCCACAACATGACGCAGTATTTTGGTACAAAATACAATCTGTTCCTCGGATCGGATGTGTCTCCAGCTACTAAATCTGCAATGAACGGCAACACGGATACAATGGCATATGAACTAGGTGTAAAAATGAATGCTACGTGTGAAATGCCAGAATCTATAGCCTACTTAAACGGTGCGGTGGATAGTGCTACAAAAACTGCAACAAAATATAGCGCACTTGCTTTTAAACAGGCAGAATACACATTGCTGAATGTAGCGTTACACCTTTGCCAGTATGCAATGGAACACTAACTTAAGGGAACTAATGATTAAGGAGTATCCAAATGTCTATTATTTTACATGCAGAATCCGAACTTGAAAGGGTGGCACAGAGTATTGCCCAATGTATGCACTGTGGATTATGCCTGAATCCATGCAAGGCAAGAAATAACAGCAGTATGTACAACTGTGTTAGTCACTGGATGGAGATCATTCAAAACGCAGTGAAAGACAGTAATTAAAGGTAACTTTAACCGAACATAACTTGAAAATTAAAGGCAATATGTGGTATAATAACTGCGATGAACTGTCATAAGGCTTAACACCTTATGGAGGAAGGCGCAGGGGGGTGAAGGCTCTGCGTCTTTTCTTTTCCGTCCAAATATCGAATCTTGTTTCTTATCAGCCCTATTCGAGGCACGGAAAAACAACGAAAACCGCATAGGTTTTGGAAGGGGCGTTTTGCACATCTGCATCACGCCTCTGAGTTTATCAACACAGGGGCGTCTTCGGGCGTCCCTATTATATTTGAAGAAAGGCAGGTGATCCCGTGGTATCTGTAGACGGTACAAACATATCCCTGACACGGGGAGACACACTGATTTTGCAGGTCGAGATGTATAAAGACAATGAACCGTATGTTCCAATGACGGGCGACTCGGTCCGGTTTGCCATGAAACAGAAATACACTGATCCGGAGTGCCTGATCGAGAAGCAAATCCCGATGGACACACTCGTTCTGGAACTGGAACCGGCTGACACGAAGTCTCTGACGATGGGACAGCGGTATGTGTATGACATCGAGCTGACAGATGCGCTCGGTCGGGTCGATACGTTCATATCCGGCAAGATCAAACTGACAAGTGAGGTGGAGTGATATGCGTGGCGATCTTTCAGGTATCCCGACGATCAGGGGCGATCTTGCGATGCCGATCACGATCCGAGGTGAACCGGGTCTGCCGTTTGGCGTGACAAGGGCCGTTCTGGTTGATTCGGATGGGTACATCCTCACGGACAGCAATGGAAGCGAAGTTGAATCATTTGAAATAAGGAGGCAGGCATAATGCTTACAGAAATTTTGACACACTTACAGTTTACCAGTCCGACATGGGTATATGCGCTCCCGCTGATCCTGATGGGAGTGGACATTCTGACCGGCTTGGTGAATGCCTGCTTTAAAGAGAAAAACTTCCAGAGCTCCGTCATGCGTGCCGGTCTGACAAAGAAGGTCGGCGAAATTTCGATCATTGTGGTTGCGATCGTGTGTACTTATGGACTTGGCATTCCGGTCGCAGTGATGAAGGGTATCGTGATCTATATTGCATTCATGGAGCTCATGAGTATCTTTGAAAACGCCGACAAGATGGGAGTCCCGCTGCCGTTCTTCGTGAAGTCACTGGTTAATAACATTCAGGACTCAATTCAGAACGATGATCTGAAGACGGCAATCGAGAAGATGCACAAACTAGAAGCGGTCTTAGAGGCGAACGGCATAAGCTACAGGGATATTGATGATCTGAAGTAAACGAGGTGTCACATGAGTACACAGACAGTTTTTATCGAGAAGATTGCGCCGATCGTGCAGAAAATGACAGCATGGTACGGTTATGGCGTGCCGTCTGCAATCATAGCACAGGCGTGCCTGGAATCGGCATATGGCACAAGTGCAAAGGCAAAGCACCATAATTACTTCGGTCTGAAGTACCGATCCGGCAGGGTGACGTGCAGTTCGGAACTTTTCATAGACAGTTCGGCGGAACAGCTTGCGGATGGGTCTTACATCCAGATCACTGACAAGTGGTACGGTTTTTCCAGCATGGAAGCAGGCGTCGAGGGATATCTGCAGTTTATCAAGATTGATAATTACAGGGCTGCCAGAGAACAGACCGATCCGAGGCGGTATTTGATGGCGCTGAAGGAAGCGGGATATGCTACCAGTAAGACATACGTTGATTCGGTCATGTCTGTCGTTACCAAGTACGATCTGACGCAGTATGATTCCGAACAGAAGGAAGTGATAAAGGTGATACAGAAACCGAGCATCACCAAGATGATAAGCAAATACAACCATGAGAGCCGGAACGGGCAGGCAGTGAAATATATCGTACTGCATTACACTGGCAACCAGGCTGATACAGCAAAGGCTAATGCAAATTACTTCAAAGGTGGCAACAGGGGAGCGTCAGCACACTTCTTTGTTGATGCTGAGAACATTTACCAGAGCGTTGAGGAATCAAACGCGGCTTGGCATGTCGGAAAAAATTACGGATCTGGTAATTTATTTGGACAGTGCACCAACAAGAACAGCATTGGAATTGAAATGTGTTCAACAAACGGCAAGATTCCGACAGATACGATCAATCGGGCAGTGAGTCTGACACGGTACCTCATGCAGAAGTACGGCGTACCTTCCGATCATGTTGTCCGGCACTACGATGTGTGCTCCAAATCCTGTCCGGGATGGGCTGGATGGATTCCGCCAAATGAATCACTCTGGAAGGCGTTTAAGGCTCAGATCGGGAGCGCAGGCACCACAAAAACAGCTTCCAAGAAGAAAACCAAAGCGAAAAAGCAGACCGTGCCATTTAAGGTTCAGGTGCTGATTGATGATCTCAACATCCGCAAAGGTGCCGGAACAAATTACGGACGCACCGGAAAGTATACCGGCAAAGGAAAATTCACAATCGTTCAGGTTAATGCTGACAAAACGTGGGGACGGTTGAAAAGCGGTGCCGGATGGGTGTATATTGGTAACAAGAAATGGACGAAATGGCCTGTGTAGCGTGGGAAATCCAGTGGCAAAAATTCAGTTTTCCGCATAAAATAAGCATTTGACGGTTCACTTTTAATCAAGTTGTCCGGGGTTCGAGTCCCCGATGCTTCATTGATGTAATTACCCCGAAAATCCTTGTAAAATAAGGGTTTTCGGGGTTTTTCTTTTGTCTTTTTCTCGACTCTGAGAGGTTCCAATAATCACAAAATATCACGTTTTTTCACATTCAAGTGTGGGAAAAGTGTGGGAAATTATGCCAGACCCATCTGCCGCGCGGCGAGTATCAGCGAATCACCGTCAGCGTGGTCGTAAATGTTTGCGGTCGTTTTTATGTCTGCGTGACCCATCAAATCTTTTGCGATCCGCACGTCAACTCCCCTCTTCTTTAGGTCGGTGCAATATGTGTGGCGCAACAGGTACGGCACAAAGTCAGGCGCCAGCGGGAGCGGTTCAATCAACTGGTTCCGATACACCTTGCAACCCATCGAAATGTTCATTGCACGCTTCAACGCTCCGACCATGTGCCGGTATGTCGATTCGTTGTGCTTCTTATTTGCCTGTGAGAGCGCAAAATAGCCGTTTTCAGACACGTTCAGGAGTCGAGGCTTCAGTTCTTCGGGTATGGGTACAAACCTGTCTGAATTAGCCGTTTTCGTGCCTCTGATATGCAAAAACGGAATCCCCTGCATCATCACCACATCATCATATCTGACTTCCGCTGCCTCTGCCGGTCTACATCCGCAATAGAGCATGAGTTCAAAGAAATTGAAGCGTGGGTCGGTCGGGATCACTCGTAGAAGGTGTTCACGTTCCTCGTTGGTCAGCGATCTGCGCTTATTCAGCGTGCCGAATGGCTTAACAAGGTCTGCCGCAGGGTTCTTGCGGATCATATTGTTCTTCCGGGCGCAATCGAAAACGAAGAAGATTTCTTGGTACAATTTGGCGATGTGGGATTTACTGCGATTCTTCTGCCGGTTCAGGATGGTCTGGAGTTGCAATGGCGTGATGTTCTGGAGCGGATAATTGCCGATGTCTGACACAACATGCTTTTCAAATCTGTACATGGTTTCCTTCATGTATGAGTCAGACACGTTTGGTTTGTATGTCTCAAATGCGATCTTATACCAATCCCTCAACAAGGTGTTGCCATTCACCGACACCAAACCGTTTTTCAGTTCGAACCGCTTCTCAATCATCTTTTGCAGCGCTTCTTCTTCCGACTTGCCTCGCACTTCGTACCGGCGTCCGGCGTAGGTGAAGGTTTTGCGGATGTATTTATAATTCGCCATGTCAATCGCCTCTAACATTCAGAACAGCTTCAACAGCGGATCGAATGTCTTTTGATGCATTTCTGTATGCCGTCAGTATTTCAAATTCTTTTGCTGACATCTTATCTGTTGTCAATTCTTCGCCAACTAAAACTGATTTCGGAACGCCAAGCGCAACGGATAACCGCTCAATATCTCCCATGTTTGGCTCTGTTCGATCTACTTCCCATGATGATACTGTTTTTCCGCTTACATTAACAAGTTCTCCAAGCTGGCACTGCGTAAAGCCTCGCAATTCTCTGAAGCGTCTTATTATATTTCCATACATAACAGCCGCCTTTCTCTCCCCTCTGTTCTTATATGATATCACAATTTTGCAAATTAGAAACAAATTTCGGTTGACGATCTACAAATTGTGGTATACAATGGAAAACGTAGGCGGGCAATTTTCTAGGACAAGAAAGGGGGTGACGAAGTGTCGCTAACAGTAAAGCAGTGGAGACTCGCAAAAGAAATGACAATCGCAGACATGGCTGACGCCTGTGGAGTGCATTATAACACATATGCACGTTGGGAAGATGAGCCGGAAAAAATCAGCATTGGAGCGGCTAAGAAAATCGCAACAGCACTTGGCGAAAGCATTGACACGATTTTTTTTGACGGTGAGTCTACAAAATGTAGAAATGCAGGTGATTGATATGACACGCACAGACATCGCAAAGGCTCTCCGACAGTTTGCCGGCGCCGGGATGATCACACCGAAACAGCTTGCTGATTTTCTCGGCGTCAAGACGGTCTTGCGGGTGAGCGAAAAGTATTTGAAGGATTTGGAACACATTGGAAATCGCTACTTGATAACGGAAGTAGCGGCACGACTGAAAGAGAGGTGTGAATTGTGATCATGGTTACTGTATACCAGAGCGACAGCAACGAGGAATTTGAGTTTAATGAGATGGCTGACGCGCTGAAATTCATCGAAACCTGTCACGAGTGTGGCGCTGTTGATACTAGCTTTTTTGTGAGAAATAAGAAGGAGAATGAAGAATGAAATGGTATCAGAAAATCTTATTCGTTGTGAATCTGGTTCTTTTCATTTTCAGCCTGGGCCTGTTCGGCTACATCGGTCTGGAAGGACTGCTGTCATTCCTGTTGTTCATGGTCAGCGGTGGATATCTGACGCTGTTTGTGTATCTGAACTGGGATATCTTACGGAAAATAGTTTGAGCCTGCGGCAACCTGAGAAATTGAACGCAGACTCAAATGAACACAATCATGCTCGTGGTTTATTTTACCACGGCGGAAAGGAATTGACAAATGATGCACTACACTGACGATCCGGCGGCAGACGCTGCCGAACGTGATTACGATTTTGAAGAATGGCTGAAGAGCCGTCCGATCTGCGATGTGTGCGGCGAACCTGTTACGGAAGACCATTACTATTCAGATGGCTGCATTGATGTCTGCTGTCCCGGATGCTGGGGGCAGTATTGTATTGATAATTTTTTGGTTGATATAGAGGAGAATTGATATGGCAAAAGTAATCGGAGTGATGGGCGAGTCAGGTTCCGGCAAGACAACTGCAATGAGGAATCTTCCGCCAGAACAAACATTTTATCTGGACTGCGACCGAAAAGGATTGAACTGGAAAGGATGGCGAAATAATTACAAGCCATTGGAAGACAAAGAGAACACAGACAAGGGCTTTTATCTTAGTTCTGATATCTTCGCAACAGTTTCCAGTGCGCTGAAACACATCAACGAAGATGACAGATATAAGAGAGTCAAATACGTTGTGATTGATACATTGAACGCAATGATGGTCTGCGAGGAAATGAAAATCCTTGCAATGCAATCCGGCGACAAGCGGAGCGCATGGTCTGATCTGGCGCAGAACGGATGGGCGCTAATCAATCTGGCATTAGATTTGAGGGACGATCTTACCGTGATTATCCTGTGCCATTCCGAAACGATCAGCGATGACAACGGCATTATCCGCACACGGATCAAGACGAACGGACGCAAACTGGAGAAACTGGTTCTGGAATCCAAGATGACAACAGTTGTGTGGAGTGTCCGGCAGGATGGCAAATACAAATTCATCCTGAGTGCTGACGGAAGCACTTGCAAGGTTCCACTTGGAGCATTCGAAACTGACGATTGCGAGAACGACATCATGATCGTAATCAAAGCGCTGGAGGATTATTGATGGCAAGAAGAACGTACTCTGACAAAACCAACGAGCCATATAAGCAAATTTTTCTTGGCGATAATTTGTTTACAGACTCATGTGTCAGCGAAGCGGATTACATTGCATTAAGCCCACGTTGGAAAGAATTACGTGAAAAAAGGCTGCAAATGGACGATCAAAAATGTGTTCGTTGTGGAAAAGCGTACCAGATACAAGTACATCACAGACGCTATCCTGCCGCATGGGGATTAGAAAAGATAGAAGACCTTGTAACATTATGCGACTCATGCCATAAAGCAATACACAAAAAATAAGGAGGATTTAAAATGGCACAGATTTTAGATTTATCAAAAAGATATTCAAAGGAACAGATTGAAAGCGCAAGACCGAGTTCGTTCACCGATCTGCCGGCTGGCGGATACATCTGCAAGATCGTAAGACCAATACTTAACGATGATCCTTCTTCAGACAAGGCAAACATCGCACTGGATGTTGATATCGCAGACGGCGAATTTGCAGGTCATTTCCAGCAGCTTGAAGACAGATATGGTTTCTGGGGTCTTCGTGGGTGGATGTCATTCAAAGCGGAACAGCTTGGCAACTTCCAGCAGACCTGTGTTGCACTGTGCAACTCGAATCCCGGTCTTCAGTTCAATCCGTTCGCTGATGGTGGAGTCGATATTGACATACTGAAAGACAAGCTTATCGGCGTAGTGATCGGAAAGGAAGAATACAAAAACAACGCCGGAGACATAAGAGAGAAAAATGTTGTCGTAAGATTCCTTGAAGTTGAAAAGATCAGAACCAAAAAATTTAAGGTGCCGGAGCTTCGCAAGCTTAAAGAAGAGAAAGAGAAAGGATGGATGAACATTTCTAGCGATGTCCCGGAAGAGATCGAATTCTAAATGGCTACTATCATAGAAGACACACGGCAAAAACAAAATATGCACGATATCAAGCATGGAATGTTTGAAACAATGGGAATAAATCTATTGCGGTGTGCATTGCCGTTCGGCGATTACGCATATCCGCCACGGGTTTCTGTTGATACCAAAAAGAATATGCAGGAGATTGCCGCTGATCTGGTCGGAGATCATGCCAGGTTCAGACAGGAATGCATTAAGGCTAAAGAAGCAGGGTGCAAGCTTTATATTCTGGTTGAAACGGATTGGGACAAGATCAATTCTGTTGATGATGTTCATATTTGGTATAACCCACGGCTAATTTATTCCTCAAAAGCCGTCACAGGAGAACGGCTAGAAAAAACCATGAAAACCATGCAATCAAAATACGGTGTTCGCTTCATGTTTTGCCGACCAGAAAAATCAGCGGAAATGATAGTCAGCATATTAGATGGGGCTTATGAGGATGGATAATTCAATTTTAGATGCTGCACTTAAATATGCAGCAAAAGGGTGGTCTGTCATTCCCATCAGCAAAACAAAAGAACCATTAATTAAATGGAAAGACGCAAGCCGTGAATATCTTACGAACCCAGACAACATAAGAGAATGGTGGAGTAAATTTCCCGCCGCCAATGTTGCTATAGTGACCGGATCACGTTCGGGGGGGCTGGTCGTTATCGACATAGACATTGATGACGACAAAGGCATCAACGGAGAAAAGTCACTAAAGGAATGGTGCGATGATAATTGTGTTTTCGAGATAGAATCAGACGCATCAGTCTACACCGGCAGAGGCGGAAGACATTTATATTTTCAGTCTGACTTTGAATACCACAACCATGTTGGCTGTTTGGAAGGAGTTGACATTAGAGGTGAGGGCGGGTGCATAGTCGCCCCGCCATCTATTCACGGCAAAACACGCAGAGAATATATCTGGGACATAGAACAGGATGATGTTGTCGTTCCAAAAGTAGATTCTGATGTCGCTCTTTTCCTTGGAACTATGGAAGCTAGTCAAACTCGCAGTGATGACAACTATGTGAAAAATGATTTCACAGAGATAACAAGCGAGGGCGGACGAAACAATAAATTATTCAAATATGCTTCACGATTACAAGGGGACGGAGAATCAGACCAAGATATTCTTGAATATGCAAAAACATATAATGCAACGCACTTGAGTCCGCCATTGAGTGACGATGAAGTCAAGAGAACAGTTGAAAGCGTTCTTTCCCACAAAGAATGGAAGGGAACAACAAAGAGCACCGAAGAACCAAAACAAAAAGAAAAAACAGAGTTCCGAAAACTAAAAACAGCGGAAGCACTTATGGCAAAAGACATTCCAGACCCGATAACATACATTGGCGTTGGAAACGAACTGCCGTTGCTTGTAGAAGGAACTTGCATATTATCAGCAAAACCAAAACTCGGAAAATCATGGTTTGCACTTGCAATGTGTTTGGCAATAGCGAACGGTAGTGATTTTCTTGGATACAAAACAAAAAAATGTTCCACTCTATATCTCGACCTGGAGACAAGTGAGTCGATTCAGAAAAAAAGACTTGTCAAAGCGCTGAAGGGCAAAGGAGTGCCAAAGAACTTCTACCTTGAAACGGAAACGGATGCGATCAATAACGGATTCGTTGAACAGATCGAGGCGTATTTGCAACAAGACCCGAACATCGGTCTGGTTGTGGTGGATATCTTCCAGATCATCCGAACCCCGGCTGAAAGCAATAAAGAGTCAGAATATGCACACGCATACAGAGACATTACGCCACTAAACGAACTGGCACAAAAGCATCATATTTCAATCGTATTGGTATGTCACGATAGAAAAGCTACCGATCCAGATGATCCGTTCTCCAATATTCTCGGAAGTACAGGTCTGCAGGGAGCTGCAACACAGATGATCGTTATGTTTAGAAAAAAGCAAGGCGATCCCATACACGTATCCGTAAAGGGAAAAACGATAGATGGATTGCCGGAATTGAACGTCAGGCTGGACAACGCAGAATGGATTGTCATAGAAGGCAACACATCCGAGGACATGGAACGGGCAGAACTTGATGCAAAGTATCAGAATTCAGAAATACGGAAAGTTGTAATAGCGCTTGCCGAAAAAGGATGGCGTGGAAGATGTAGTCAGTTGATTGAGGAAGGGGTTAAGAACGGATTTGCAATAACGGATACTCCCAAATTTGTCGGCGGGTTTCTGAATAAACACATGGGAAGATTCTTAGCCAGAGACGGTATACAAATCATTGCGGAACCAAATGGCAGCGGGTCGAAAAGCTATAGGATTCAAAAAACTACCGTTGGTACCGTTGATACCGTTGATGAAAATGAATGGTTTACCGTTGATGAAACCGAAAAAACCAGTAAATACAATGATTATGGATCACCCTTCCTATAAAAAACTCTTTACCGTTGATTAAGGATTACCGTTGATACTACCGTTGATTATCAACGGTAACAACGGTAAACAACGGTAATTTCAGAGCACGTATAAGGAAACAGAAAAATGGACTTAAATGTGAATCATAAAATTTTATCAGAAACATGGAAATTCTTCCGCAAGACAGCCGAGCGCCTGCCGCTGACAGATGACGAATGGAACGGCGTGGTTGCTGAATGCTCGGAAATCTGCAATCCGTATGTTGGTACGGAGCATGAAGTGTTCGCTCGGCTGTTGATGGTGCGAGTCATCATGCCGGAACTGGAGCGGCTCGACAAGCGGGCAAGAATCGAAGAAACATTTTGACGATAACTCCCCGGCACACATCACACTATGTAACTATGAATATTTAACACTTAACGAATTGTGGTAGTTCGTGTTTTATCTTGCGTTTCAGAAATCGGAAAATTGCTCATACAAACCCCATGTGTGTCGGATGTGTTATAGCACCACGGAGCGTCAATCCGTGGGGTCGATCAGTACCGAACTGAAGGGGCTGTCGTGGATATCGTAAGCGCTCACGGCAGTCCCGCAGCAGTCAAGAGAGGTGGATGAATGTTAGACTTTGGATTTTATAACATGGATTGTATGGAAGGGATGAAACAATTCCCTGATAAATATTTTGATTTGGCGATTGTAGACCCGCCGTATGGGATAAACGTGACAGGAACGCCCGGGGGGGGCAATAAGCAATACATCCCATTCGGGGGGGCAAAGCAAGGATCGGCGGCAGTAAGCCGTTCGGCAAAAATCGGGGGGGTCTCGCTGTCTCGCCCAAAACCTATAAGGCGTTCGATGACAGCCACACACCGGACGCCGCATATTTTTCCGAACTGGAACGTGTGGCAAAAAAGCGCATTATATTCGGCGGAAATTATTTCTTGGACAATCTTGGAGCAACGGAGTGCTTTATTGTTTGGGATAAACGCAGAAGGGGCTTGAACTTTGCTGATTGTGAATTGGCATGGACAGATTTCAAAAGACCGTGCCGCATATTTGAATTTAAGTGGAACGGCATGCTCCAGGAAGATATGTCAGAAAAGGAATACCGCATACACCCTACACAGAAACCAATGCGGTTGTATGAATGGATTCTTTTGAACTTTGCCAATGACGGAGACTTGATTCTTGACACGCACGTTGGTTCAGCTTCTTCGCTGATAGCCTGCAGGCGCACTAATCACAAATATGTTGGCTTTGAGATTGACGAAGATTATTACAAACTGGCAAAGAGCCGAATTGATACGGAAGGCGGGCAAATGACATTATTCAACATGGGCTACAACCCATATCAGGAGTAGGTGATGGAAGTATGTTAGGGCGACCACAGAAGCTCTACGAATATGACGGAAGGATGCTGACAATCACGGAGCTTGCCAAGCTGTCAGGCAAATCGCAACAGTGTCTGCGCTGGCGGTTCAGGAATGGGTATTCGGTCAGGGACGCTGTGGAGATTCCGCTGACCAAGGCAAAGCAAAGCCCGAAGACGGATGCGCCGTGCGGATTTCGGACAATGTACGATTGTTTGAACTGCAAGTATCCGCATTGCATATCGGAGAACTACAAAGCGATACCTGGCGAGGGCGGCACGGTAATACGATGGAGTGATTACGATGGGAGATAGACGAATGATATTTGACGATATAAGCAAACTTAGAGGTACAATCCTGTATCGGATGGGTGAATTGCAATTAACCTATGAAAAACTGGCAGAGCGTGCGGACGTATCTCCGAAGTGCATACGGAATTATACAAGCGGAGAGGTTGAGCGACCAAGGCTCGATATATTTCTGAAAATCATGAATGCACTGGAGTTTGATATTTGGTTGGAAGCGAGGTTGAACTAATGACAATCGAGGAACTGATAAACCACATCAACGCACACCGCGATCCTGATCCTGACAGTGATTGGAAGTATGGCAAGGATTACGGGATTATGGTCGCTGTTCAGGAAGTAGAGAAATACAGAGAGGAGAACGAGAAAGCCGATGTTGAAGGTATGTGATTTACTTGACGCTATTGATTACAACCGAGAATCAGACAACGAAATCATTCAGGTTTGCAGATGTGGCGGAGAATGGGATGAGGTGGATGAGATCGCAACATCGTCAAGTCTGTTGCTCCCGCTTTACACGGCAAACATTCTCTGCATGGAAGCCGTCGAAGCAAACGTTATCCGCATTGAGATTGATTGGGATGAACTGAATGAGCGAACGGGAATATATAAGTGGGGTGATAAGAATGAAAGCAATAATCAAACGACCACATGAACCAGTCGGACGGCTCCGGCGGATCGGGAATAGCCTTGAACAGCTTCAGGCGGTGATTGGCGGATATATCGAAGCCGTAACGATTGCGGAAGATGCTGTGATTATCTGTGATGAGGAAGGACTTCTGAAGCGCTTGCCGTACAACTGTAACGTGTGCGGCCACGATCTGGTTGGCACGATATTGGTACTTGGAGTTGATGGTGATGAGTTTTGTGACGTTCCGCTTACGTTGGCGGAGTGGGAGAGGTGGATTAATTGAAGCACACTCTTGGGAACAGCCCGAAGTGCATTGAGTGCTATTGGTATCGGGAGAAGCAAGACGGCGATCACTGCAGGCGTGATGGTTGGTGCATGAATGAGTACAACCGCACGCACGATATTGCAGGCAAGAAGCGATCCGAACCGAAAGACATGGCGGTTGCATGGCATACTTCGTGCCATCAATGGGAAGATGCAGAAGACAGGCTGACAGCTTACGAAGTACAGACCCGACAGCCTGAGCCGTGGCGCACTCCGATCGAGCAGATGCAGATAAGGGCGGTGTTGGATAATTATGCGAATTGAAACAGACGACAACATCGACCACGGCACAGCACGCTTGGAAGAGTGCCTAGAAGCTAATATATTGCGATTTAAGGATGGTTTCGTGCTGTGTCCGATACTTTGGTCGGATGGAGATTGTAACGAGTGTATGGAGCAATTTGAAAGGAGATTGGAATGAATATACAAGAAGCCATAAAACAACTACAGACCGAACACGACCTCATAGCAAACGAGCGTGATCTTGACGGCTCACAGTTCGCACCGGCACTGCTGGAAGCACTGGCAATGGCGATCGAGGTGTTGAAGTGTTCGGAAATTCCGAATTGTTCAGAACCAAAATGCGCTGACGGATGTATATACGGATGGGGGAGTTCGGAATGTGGACATTGCGATTATAGAAGTGAAGAACCAAAAACAGGCGATACCATATCACGCAAACAGGCGGTTGATGCGGTCAGCCGTGGATGCCAAGAGTTTCGTGGAATTTTTGCGAGGTGCGAGAAAAACTTAAACGAATTGCCGCCCGCACAGCCAGAGCGCACATGCGTAAATTGTGGCAGGACAGCAAATAACGGGGGATGGTATGCAGACGGGAGAACCAGATGCCCGATAGAAGAACATTATGCATTGCCGAAAGATGGGTACTGCCATTTGTGGGAGAAACGGAACGTTACGGATGACGATTATCCAGAAAGGAGAACCGATGAGCAAGCTATATCAGAATAAATGGGCAGGATGCGAGACGTATTTTACGCCAATTTACCCCGTTAGAACCAGAAAGGGTGAAGCTGATGCAATAGGTGGGTACGAAATCACAAAGGTAAATGGGAAGTGGGAATGTCGAAAAGGACAATATTACACACATTCTCTCCGTGACGAAGAGCATTTTCCTGTTGTTGGCAATGTGAAAATCAATATTTTGGGATATGTAATGGGAGCAATGCTTGATGCTCTGGAAAGGAGAACCGATGAGCAGACTGATTGATGCGGATGCACTGTTCAGAGAGATGGAAAAAGCACAGTGGTATAACAATGCAGATCGTGACGAGATTGCAGAAGAATTGGTGTTGAACGCACCGACCATCGAAAAGCGCAAGACGGGACATTGGATACCACAAGACCACAACCACACGCACGGAAATGTATCAACGCTTATATACTTTCCACCTGTTTGTTCTGAATGTGGTCATGCGGGTGATTTCAATATGAACTTCTGTCCGAACTGCGGTGCTGATATGAGAGAGGAAGGCGAATAGGATGAATGAATTAATGAACGAAATTGCAAAACTCGTAAGTCAATACGGTGTCGTTACATTAACGTTTGGAATCATATTTATCGTAATAACGTTGGCGTTAATCGTTGTCGCTTTTGTGCTTTTCTTAAAGATCATGAAAGACATGAACGATGAATTTGATGATTGGCACAAACGTAAGAGGTGAACAGAATGAGTGAGTATATCAATAAGGCGGACATATTGAGTTTTATTCGAAAGATGGAATGCTCTAGATTTTTGAAAAATGATAGCATTATAACCGATGTTGTACTGTCAACAACGGAATGCATTAAAACAATCGTGTCAACCATGCCACCCGAAGACGTTCAGCCTGTGGTGCATGGGGGATGGAGAGATACTGGTAGCGGTCAGGAATGTTCTGTGTGCGGCGAAATTCAATATGGATATGACTCGGGTAGATACTATTGTGCAAACTGCGGCGCAAAGATGGACAAGCGGAAAGGAGCACCCGATGTACCTAACTAATAAGACAATCATCACATTTGTTCTGCCTGACGAACACGAAGCACGCAAAAACTTCATCGAAACAAATGACATGAGCAAATGGCAAGCGCACGAAGCATCACAGGGCATTACTTATGTGCATGAGGACAGGTATGTAATCTCAATGTCAAAAGGATATGAGAGGTGAACAGGATGAGTGAACTGAATATATTTGAAAAGATTGTTGCTTGGCTCAAATCTATATTTATCAGCGAGAAAAAAGCAGAAGAAAACAGCACTGAAGCTAAAAGAGAAATGTGTAAACGAGCATTGCAAAGTAACGTTTGTCCACATGATTGTGACAGATGTGCGTGGAACACTTTACAGTAAGTGCAGATATGAGAGGTGAACAGGATGCCGAGATACGTTGATTTAGATAATCCAAAAATAATCCGGGGTGAAAGAGATAGGTTTGGACTTGTTGTCTATCACATACCACCAGATACTCCTTGTCTTAATTTAGCAGAACGCAAGAAGGGCAAGTGGATAGTGTGCGGAGACAATCACGTTTGCTCAGAGTGTGACGAATTTGCCTTGTGTGACGCATATGATGTACTGGAGACAGGTGAATACCAAGAAAAGTTATCTGATTTTTGCCCACGTTGCGGAGCAGATATGAGAGGTGAACAGGATGAGCGATTATAGTAATAGCGAGATACCAAACGGTTTATATTATGCGGATGTTGCAGTGTTGGCTAAAATATTTGCTGAAAGATATGGAACATCTGTAGATGCCGCATATGAATGGCTTACTAAAGACATAGAAGTACCATCTGCAGACGTTCAGCCTGTGGTGCGGTGCAAGGATTGCAAATACTGGTCTGAAAGATTTCCTGAGTGCAACAGATAGAAGAAGCAGGTATGGATTTGGAGTTAATGATTTTTGCAGTAAAGCAGAAAGACGCACTGAATGAATATCAACATGAAACCCGACACAGCACTCACCATTCTGCGACAGATGCTGAACAAGTGCCGTGACACTTGGGAACATGATGCGCTGGTAGTGGCGATCGAAGCATTAAAGAAGGAACAAAACAATGGGAACAATGATAGCATTTTTACTCGGTAGTTTTCTGGGCGGAACAGTTGGCTTTTTCTTCGCCGCTTGTTTCGCTTTTGAACGGGAAGGAAGACAAGATGAACGATCAGACAGCTAAAGCAGACGCAGGCAAACTGCAACTCACATTATGCCCAAGAGGAATTATTCTGGCAATCACTAAGGTGCGGATGTTTGGAACCAGTAAATACGGCGATAAGGACAACTGGAAGAAGGTTGAACCGCAACGATATAAGGACGCCGCTTTCCGGCACTTCCTCGCATTCCTTGACAATCCATTCAGCAAGGACGAGGAGTCAGGGCTTCCGCATCTGTGGCACCTAGCTTGCAACATCGCATTTCTCATTGAGTTGTGCGGAAACGGAGAAACAAATGACAGCCAAGGAATATCTGAACGAAGTGAATAACTACCGCCGTATCATCCGAAGCATTGAGCTTCAGATCGAGGAAGCACGGCACCAAGCAACACAGATCAGGGCGATTGTGTATGACAAAGACCGTGTACAGACGTCACCATCTGCAAGCGCTATGGATCAGTTCATCATGCGTCTTGACGAACTGGGCGAACGATATGTGACCAACCTGATTCAGTACCGTGCGGAGATTGACAAGCGCAGTAAGATGATTAACGCACTGCCTAACCCCACGCACGCTCAGATATTACGGCTCAGATACATCAACGGATTGAAATGGAAAAGCATCTGTGTAGAGATGGGCTACACCTTCAGGCACACCACGAAGCTACACGGCTATGCGCTGCAGGCATTCGCTGAACAGTTCAAAGATGTCCTAGAATGACCCATTAATTCTATGTTATCTTATAACCTGAGGAAAGCGACAAAGTAAACCATTTCATTACTTCCTTTTCACTACATGGGGACGGTCTTCACGGCTGTCCCTTTTGTATTGCTACTAACAGGGCGGGCGATTGTCTTTGCGCACCACACGCACTGGCATTCGCCGTCCTGAGCTGTGCTTGCTTAATACACCGGATGGATTCAACGACCCTCCTTTCGTGATATGTGTGCGGGAGCGCTGGCGTGCCGTTGTTTCCCTTCCGGTTTTACCTTTGGCTTTCATACCTCTCCTTATTTGTCAGTGATATCAACATCCATCATCGGTCGGCGCACCCATTTATTATTATGCACAGATCATTCCCGACATGGCATGAGGGTATGCGATACAGAACAATGTACGTCTGCGACCGCAAGAAGTGTGACCCTTGTGCTAAAGGTTGTAACTATACCAGTGACATTGAACACACACTGTATGACGATCACCCGGAGCATACGTTCGTACCTGGGGAATATGGGTACAGATATGAGCGGGTTAGAAAACAACCCACCCCCGGAGTGCCTCTCAAAAAAGACCCAGCCCCCATCAAAGACCCATCCCCCGTCAAACATATCCCGGGTATTGTATCCGAGAGTGTATCAAAAATAAAGAGCACTCTGGATGAGACGGGACTCCCCCGTGCGGGCCGGTCTGAATAACACGTTACGAAAGAAGGTACCCCATGGCTAGGTCATCACGCTGGCCCTACATCCGTAAGCTTGCATGGGACAGAGATCGCAAAGCAAGAGCAGTCTGTCACATATGTGGCGAACCAATTGATTACTTCGTGCCACCAAGCTCAACATCAAGAGCATATGAACCGGACCATGTCGTGCCTGTTCACTTGCGTCCTGATTTGGAATTGGACTTGAACAACATTAAAGCATCACACAGGGGGTGTAACCGTCAAAGAGGCGACGGAACAAACGGAACAAACATCATCGGGCAGAGGAGCCGGATTTGGTGACAGCATGGTATGGGCCAACGAATCTTCAGAAGTGCGTGAATTTCGTAT
>Ga0326513_10001177_pt1 | contig 21280 bp, 41 predicted proteins | sample 2_2465_0518_D_FD_203654 | JGI IMG/M metagenome (GOLD analysis project Ga0326513, IMG submission 203654) | Bovine rumen microbial communities from UC Davis, California, United States - 2_2465_0518 | ecosystem: Host-associated > Mammals > Digestive system > Stomach > Rumen | place: USA... | reverse complement strand
ATGTCCATATACCTGCCGTGGTCATGGCACGCCCATACCTGGATAAACTCGAAGTCCTCGTCCTCCTCCAGATCACCATCACTCAAGGTAAGCTCGGCAAATGTCTCCCCCACATACTCCTCGAGGATGTCGCCATACTGATAAAAAGAGCCGTCCTCATATTTCACAATGTGGCGGCTAGGCTTCACGGTATTAAACAGTCGACGAAAACAGAGTTTGCCTTTAGGCACATTATCAGTCAAGTCACCATTCTCGGTGTTCCAAAACTTCGTCGGCGTCACCTGTATAATAGTATTGTCCACCCTCGGTATCGTCCTTTCTTTCCTTATCTTCTTATCTAGTGAGTCACAAATCTTATCTATAGCCGAGCCATCCACCGTGCCAGTCGTCTGCTCATAAGCCTCGGTGACCAGGTTGACAAAGTCCTCTTTGTCAATCGGCTCGTAAATCGCCTGTAGCGGCTGGCCATTCTGTTGCGGCCGTATATAATACGTTTGGTCCGTGCCTCTTAATGCCAGTATATCATACCCATCAAGCGTGCGGCTTAAGACCTCGTGGTTCACCTTCTTCACGTTAGAGAGAGAAACCTTCAATTCTGCACCATTGTTGCCAGTTATATACGCCTCAGTAGCGCTAGATATGTTCTGTATAAAATCTTTAGGGATACTGGGGTCTGACCTTAAGAAATTCATCATAGTTATGATGGTGGGGCTATCCTGTGGGTCAAATGGGGCTACCTCCTTGCCTGCCATTTTCTACCCCTCCAACTCTTTCCTAATACAGAGTACATCTTCCAGTATCACAACGGCAACCTCTTCAAGACCATGTGCGTCTTCTACGTTTATCAAGGTCTTGCACCACTTGAACACACCTGGCTTAGGATGGTAGGTAAACTCGATGATAGCCACCCCGTCTGTGACGCCTAATATATTGATGTTGCTTTTAGCAAGTTTTGCTTGCCATGAAAGACATTCGTCCATGTAATCTCCTTTTCTTTTAATGTGATGTTTTCATTGTAGCACGGGCCATGGAATCCATGTCAACCCTTTTATCGTTGTAAAATTTACATCAATAAAAGTTTTCCACAAGTAGTTTATTTAACGGCGCTAATTCTGGCCTCAGCTATCTTACAATACTCAACTTCCTTCTCTATGCCAATAAACGTATAATCAGCATTACGCTCTTTGTTTTCATACATAACTGCCTTGCCAGTGCTACCACTGCCCATAAACGGATCTAATATAGTAGCACCTTTAGGGGCAACTAATCTAATTAGATATTGCATAAGAGATGTTGGCTTTACAGTTGGGTGTGTATTCTTCCTCAAATTGCCGCTTCTATTTTGTGGCATATTTGCACTTGCCAATTCTGGGTTTCTATCACACATTGTATTTTTTTCTTCAAACTCATCTAACCCTTCATCACGGTCCTTTTTACTTGCTTTCGCACAATAGAAATATCTAGCAGCGCTGCCATCATCATTGTAGGGCTTGAAGTCTCCTCTTTTGAAATTAGTCGCAGTATCACCAAATCCGTAGTCGTCTTTCTTAAACCCTTTGCCGCTACCGCCTTTACTATTAGGGAATCCGCCGCACACCTCATCATAATCAGATTCGTCATATGTAAGTATCACATTGGCAGGGAAGCGACCACTCACTTCTTTGTTGTATTTGCGCGGAGTTCCTACCCTACACTCGTCTATGTTCAACCCACCAACGCCATTCTCCAGCACATTATTCACCAAGCTACCACTAAATGGTTTGCGGGCCACGATAATAGGCTCATAGGCCGGCTTCAGACAAGTCCCCCAACCAGCCCACTGCTTCGCTGCATCTAGTTGCGGGGTATACTCCTTGCGAGTAAATTCCTTCTTCTCCCCCATAGCTCCATTATTAGTCTGCACAACTTTGTATTCCTTGCCGTCTCCATCCTGCTCAATCTGTCTTTTGGCCACAGTATTTGCCTTCCCATACTTGGCCTTCGCCTCAATACCTTTAGATATATTCATACTCTTTGGGAACCCTGAGCCATAAAGCCACATAATACAATCACGAATCTCAAACCCAGCATCCTCAATAGCACACGCTATTCTGTGGTAGGTTCTAGTGCCACCAAAGGCCAAGAGGTATCCGCCTGGCTTTAGGACGCGCAGACATTTCTCCCAAGTAGATTTGGAGAAAGACACGCCAGCGTTGTCCCACCCCTTACCCATAAAGTTGAGCTCATATGGTGGGTCGGTTACAATAGCATCTATACTGTTCTCCTCCAGCTTATCTAATTCCTCTAAACAGTCTCCATTTATAATCATAACCCTAGTATATCATAGTGGCTAGGGTGTGTGTCAACAATGGAGTTTTCCACAAGTTTTCCACATAGTTTTCCACAACTTAAAAATCACTTAAGTACAAATTAAGTAAATTAAGTACTTTTTCGTGAATATACAATATACAGGGTGGTGTGTCAAAAAAATGTAACAGAGGTGAGTGATGGGTGTTGTAAAAATTACTAGAGGTGGGGTTACTCTTGACAATATATTCGTCGATTTTTGTCAAATTCACGTGAAAAAACTTGACAAAATGGGTGAAATATTAGATAGTGCTACGACACAATAATGGAGGTATGTCAAATCACTAACAGGGGTGGGTATGGGTTGGAACTTAAAAAGTACTTAAAAATACTTAATTTCCATTTTTAACAGGGGTAGTACTTAAAAAAAATCGGGTCTACTTAATTTGCATTTTTGAAAAATTAAGGAGCAAACACTATTATGCCATGAAAAAGAGTCGGTGTAAATACCAATCTAAGCTTAGTATTTGTTTTTATATTCGTTCGGTGTAGTTCAGTGTAGTACACCCCAAATAACCCCTAGCTGACGCTAGGGCTAATATATACATACATGGGGGTCTGTCCGGTGGCTGATTTAGCTTGCGCCTGTAAAATCGGCGCGCTTTTTTGCTTTTTTTCTTTTTTTATATTATTAAATACTTAATATTTTATACTTTTCTATATTTATATATATTTTCGCTTTTTCGCCTTTTTTTTGGCGATGATCACGCCAAATTTAAGTCTTTTTGCAAGTTTTTGGGAGTTTTCCACAACTTGCATTTATGTTTTTATTATACCACGCCGCGCCCATAAAATAAAAAAAAATATATATAATATATACACTTTTTCGCCGGCGATCGCGCCCCCTTTTTCGCCCCATTTTCGCCGGTGATCGTAACCCATGTTGTAAAAAATACAACATTTCTACCCCTGTAAAATACCATTTTACACACTTTTTTTGATAAAAAGTCTTGATTTATTATCCCCGCCGTGCTATAATAGGGGCATAAACAAAAAGACGAAAGCGAAAGCGAAAGTTTAAGAATTAAAACATCGCCGCTAAGTCTTAGAGTTTATCATACAATTATTACAGGTTATAGCAGGGGTAGAAAGTAAAGCTACAGGGGGCGCCGTTATAACTAGACGCGGAAGCTGGCGCAATCGGGGCGGGATTGTAGGTTAGCCAAGGGCGATGGTAAAGATAGTACCGCCGCGCAAGGGTTTTGATACCTAAAACCCCGCAATTTTACAATTCATCACACCATGCAAGGGGGCTTGCATGAGTAGTGTGAAGGGTGAAGACGGAAGAAACGGCGACACCCCTAGACAAACAACCCTACACCAGAGGTAGTGCTAGTGGAGCCTATCTTGGCGGATGATACCACGCAAGAGGATGCGTAATCTCTATCAAGCAAGATAACTGGGTCTTGAACTGGTAGAGTGAGTTCCGGGGTGTATAGGGCGTAGTACTGAATATGACGGAACGGATGACGGAACGGATGACTGTAAGCGGACTGACCGCAAAAAACTGAATCATAAGCTAGCGCTGGCGGCGATCGCCAGTGCTAGTTATGCCACGGCAAGCCCCCTAAAGGTGCAAGCTGTGAATCATAAACTATAACATCGTGGCACGTGGCACGTAAAAACACGGAGAAAGGCAAAAATGCAAGCTATAACATGGCAACTACACGAAAACCCACTCACAACGGATTACGTGGAAATTGCGCCCAACGGCTACCAATTCAAAAGTGGTGTAAAATACATTTTACATTATTTTACATACGCTAACGAGTGGGGCGATAGGGAAAACATTAAGCGCTTTAAGAAACTTGAGACGCTTGAAAAATTCTATAATAAACTAAACAGGGGCGACCTATACAACGATTACAGTATAGATTGTGCCGAATTATAGGGGAGAAATAAGACATGACGGTTATGATACAAGGGGCGGACATTGCCCGCATACAAGAAGAATACTATCTAAAAACAGGGGAGGAGCTATCGTTCAAGGACGCGGTGGCTATCTATAAGAAAGGATCGGAAAATGAGTAACGAAGAATTGCAAGAAGCAAAACAACTTTTGGCAAAGCTAAAGAGCGACAAGTGGTGGGAAGACGACGCCACCGAGAGGGCGCTAGATATAATCTATGCATACCAAGAGGACGGGGAGTTTATCACCGAGGACGAGCTGGACGAGCTAACGAAGCACGAGGCGGAGAGTGGCGCAACTAGGGTGATGTTCTTTTTGGCACACTGTGAACCGAGCGCGCCTTTTGGTTATCGCTTGAACGGCTACGCAAACGCCGAGAACGCCACGAAAGACGACATAGTTCTAAAACTAGAAGACATTATCGAAGCTAACGAGGAGTAAACAAGATGACAGACGCAAACACTAGAATAAAAAACCGCATACATGCAACGCATGACCTAAACACGCTATGGCAAAAGCTAAGGAGTGAGGGGTGGCAGGTATGGGAAGAAGAAGACTATGCAGACAACGAGCAGGCACCGTGGCACCTCTATTGTATAGATAAGGGCAACGCCACGAGCGGGGCAAGTGTCGAGGTACTATTCAGAGATAAGACGGAGCAAGAGCTAGCGGAAGACAAGGAGCTAGGCTTGACACCATTCAAGCAAGAGATAGAGTGGGTAAGATATTAAACCATATAACAACTAAAGACAAGGAGATTAAAAAATGGCACACGTAAAAATTAAAGGGGTGATATATTACAAGGTAAAGAAGAACCACCCCGACTTAAAGTATATACCAGAGGACGAGAGAGATAAAACACATGAGTTTTGCGACATATACAATATCGACACCGACCAATTTTGGGGGCGCGACCATATCGAAAGCTATATCAAGCATGACTTGAAACTTGTAGCGGGTGGTGGCTATGACACCGACACCATAAAGAACACTAAAATTGTATTAACATGGGGGGTAGCATGACAACTAAGGACGATTACATCATCAGAGTGCGCCACAAGAACGGCATGCGGTGGACGGTAAAGAGTGTGAAACTGGGGCATTTTAAGAACATAAACGGCACGCAAGGCGCACCTAGTTATATCATGACATCTTTTGATGGGAGCGTGAGATATTACCCACGCACGGACATTACGGACATAATACCAACTAAGAAAGGAGACTAAAAAATGAGTGATAATATAATCTATAACAGTTATAACAACACGCACATAGGCTATCAAAAAGACCTAGTGGCGCATATCAAAACCTGTCTTGACGACTACAAAAAGCAAGACGACTGGGAGCAGGTGAAAGACATGGCGGACTTATTGCTAGACTTTAACGCATGGGCGGACAATGAGAACTTGCTTGTGCTATCGGACAATAACGGCATGGGCTATACAATAAAAGAATATGAGAAAGGAGACTAAAAAATGAATGACAAGTGTTTAAGAGAGTTGGCATATTGGTTGAACAATAACATAGACTGGACTGTTGATATGCCAAAGATATTTACAGGGGTGGAGCAAGATAAATTAGAAAAGTTTTTGAAAGGAGAACAATAAAATGAAACTATACTATCACAAAACAGACGGGGGCGCAGAGTATTATTGTACCGAGCATATTGACGGGAGCGACGAGGGAGACATGAGGACGGCGGTATTAAGGACAGACGGCAGCGAGCTTGAACTAAATACTTATAAGCTAGCACAGTTAGGGCTAGACGTGGTTATTAAGAGTTAGGGGTAGTCATGAATCCAAGAGAGATAAAACGCAGAGCAAATACTATACGCAAGAGCCTAACAGGTGAGGCGTACTATGACCGCAAGTATAAAGACTTGAGGGTGGCGGATCTTCTAATCGTCTTAGAGGACGATAACTATCACTCTGAAGAGGTAGTGCTTGAGGCACTAGCAACGCTTGACTATTATAAAATTATTGAGGCGTGTGAGCTTGAGGTGGAGCAAAACATCATAGCAGGACGCTTGACTTATGGACTAAGCGAACGCCGAGCAAAACTAATGAAAACTATAAACAAAGGAGAATAATAATGAAAGTATATAGAGCAACCATAACAGACAAGTGCGCCAACCCTAGTGGGGAAGAGCCAGCAAGCTATGAAAGTTATGTAGCAGTGTGCGAGCCAACGAGCAGAGCCGAAGAACTATTAAATGAGAAAGGCTTTACCGACGAGGACATACACTACTACTTTACCGAGGACGAGTTCAAGCCTGTGGACGGCAAGATAAAGACAGAAGAGTTTGATTATCTAATCGGAGAGAGAGTGGCGTAGAAACCTTGACTTATTATGACAAGTGTGATAGACTAAAGACATAACAACTATAACAAAGGAGATACTATGAGAGATAGAATCATACAATTACAAGAAAGCGCCGAAGAGCTAGGGTTTGGTACGATACAGCAAGCCCTAGACGCAGGCTATCACGAGGTGCAAGACCTAGTGAACAACACATTCAAGTTAGAAAAGGTGGAAGACCTAACGAATAAAGCATACCGGGAGGCGCATGAGGCGTGGGAGAAAGAAAAGAATATCGTGTTGGGAGACCTTATGAACTTATTGGTACACCAAGTCTATGACCACGACATTATAGAGAGGGCATATAAGTTTATCAAGGAGGAGTGCCATGAGTAAGCAAGACAAACTAGATAAAGCACTGAAGAACTGGGACTTTTACGAACTAGCAAAACTAACTATGGAGCAAGATGACGATGGGGTACAAGTATAAGAGAGAAGCGGTCGCTTGTATCGTGACGGTTATACTGGGTTGGTTTTGGGTAGGTATAATCCTTGAGCCACTGGCATTGTGGCGTGGGATATATGTAGCAAGCCACACCGAGGACAAGGTGACCATGGGGGTGGCAACCGTGGCGGCTATAATGGCAGGCGTTACGCTTAGTATCCTAGTGGGTACGATAATCATGGCAATACTAATGGGGAAATAAGAAGGAGGAATATGAAAATTAAAGTTAAATATACCAAGAGCAAACAAACCCTAGAGAGGTTTGGGAATACGTTTTTAACTAAGGAGGCTATTGCCTTAATAAGGAGCTTATGATGGAACAGAAGTTCAAGGATTTAGGTCTTTTTGTAGTGTGGAGCGAGGCAAAAGACAGACAACCAATCGACTTCTCTATCGCAGATGAGGACGATAACATAGCGTGGGTGTGGGGGGCAAACCCGAATGACGTGGACTGGGAGTGTAATCACCCTTACGAGTTTATCGAGTTTGGTGACGACCGAGAAGAACAAGGCGAGTGCCTACTCTGTGGGTCTTATTGCGACTGGCACGGAGTAGAAGACGACCAAGGGAACGAAGTGCCCGAGCCACATGAGTGGTATCCGAGGCGAGACGTGGGCGGACTAATCGGAGAATACTTAAAAGAATTAGAGAAAGGAAAATAAAATGTTGGTGACGATATTAATAGCAACAATCATCCATATGAATATGGGATATGAGTTAGGCGAAGCTATTGCGAGGGGCATAGGCTCGGCGGCTATTATTGCTGGCATATCGATAGCGATATATTTATTAGGGGTGGCAATAGTCTATGTAATTGGATGTCTAGGAAAGAAATATTAAGATGGGCTCTTTGTATGACTTCCAACGCAAGTCGGTGGAACAGTTATTGTCAGGCAAACATATCCTAGTTGCTGGGTGTGGGTCGGGGAAGAACCCAATGAGCATGGTGTGGGCTGCGAAAAAATGCGAGGAGACTGGCAAGGATAAGATTGTAGTGGTGACGACGGCGTCGAAGGCGAAGTTGACTGACCACTGGGACGACCTCTGTGACTTCTGCCCCTCTTTCTCTAAATCACTATCATCTTTCTCTCTCCTCTCCTGGCACAAGCTCCGAGCGTGGGTGCAGGCAAACTGGGGCAGTTTGGAAGAATACGTGTTTGTATTCGACGAGTTACAAAAGGCTAAGGCTGGCGTAAGTTCGGGAATGGGCAAAGCATTCCTTAAAATAACAAACAAGACCTCAGACTGGGCTGGCTTTACTGGCACGCCTGGCGACACATGGCTGACCTTCTACCCGTACTTCCAAGCGTGTGGGCTGGTTAGAAACAAGACGAGCTTTCTAAATGAGTATGCCAATGTCCAGACCTACAAAGGATACCCCGAGATAGTCGGTTGGAGAAACGAAGAGAGGCTACGAGATATGTGGGCGACGATCAGTTACGCCCCGGACACTAGCAAGGTGATGGCAGAGTTGCCAGAGCAGACGCACGAGGTGGTGGAGTTCAAGAAGACTACGGCATACAACAACGTCCTCAAGACCCGTATGAACGAGAAGGGTGAGTTCCTCGACACGGCTGGGGCTATGTGTGCAGAGTTACGCCGACAGTGCTTCACCAAGGACAAGCAAGAGTGGGTGAGAGACTTCGTGGACGGCTTGGAGTCGGGCTGTGTATTCTTCTATAACTTTATCAAGACTGGAGACATACTAGAGGAGATTATCCAAAAGGCGTTACCGAAGGGGGCGAAGGTATGGAGAATTGATGGGAAACACCACGACATCCCCACGGCAGAGACTATGGGTCCGAGAGACATGGTACTATGCCAGTGGCAATCAGGCAGCGAAGCGCTGAATCTACAATATCTGCACTACTGGTGTAGCGTTGAGGCGTGCTATTCGTATAGCACAAGCATACAAGCACGAGGCAGGATACGAAGAATCGGGCAGAAGATGCCACAATTTTACTACTATCTAAAGACCACCAAGACCATTGAGGATGACATCTACGAATGTCTGAAAACGAAGTCAGATTTCGCAGAATCGTCCTGGTGCATAGAAAACAATATAACGGAGGAGGTATGAGCACAACACCCGAAAAGAGAAAGGCGTACTACAGAGAGTGGTACCAGAAGAATAAGAAAAGACTAACAAAAGAAAGGAGGGAATACCAAAAAGAATACATCTCTAGATGGAGAGAGAGAAATAGGGAGAAGTACAACGCTTACCATAGAGAATGGAGAGCGAGACAAAAAGCCAAGAAAGAGTTAAACTTATTAAATAAAGGAGATTCAAATGAGTGATAAAGAGAAAACCTTAATAGCGTTTCTAGTAATAGCGATTGCTGGAGTGATAGCACTAATCGGCACGATAATAGTCAAGGAAGAGGACATTCAGAGATATAAAGCGATAGTAGAGGTGTCATGTGATAGGACTTACAACGCAGCACAATGCAACGCTGGGATAAAGACACTGATGCACATGAGCCCTGAAGAAATAAAGAATTATAAAGGGTTATGAGAGGAGGTGAAATGAGGCTCAAAAATAGACGGACTGGCGAGGTAAAAGAAGTAATAGTTGGTGGCTATCCAGTATCAGGCAAGACTAAAATGTGGGAGTGTTCAGAAGTGGACACCAACGAAGAAACTGGTTATAAAAGTCTCGGTACATACACTTCCCTCGCTGAACTGAACGCAGAGTGGGAAGATTACGAAGAACCGAAAGAGTATTGGTACTTGAGTGGTAGAGGTGAGGTTAGGTGTATAGAAGATGATGGTGTAAAGTTTGACAAAGACCACAAGGAAATTGGTAACTACTTTGAAACCAAAGAAGAAGCCGAGCAAGCTGTAGAAAAGCTCAAGGCTTGGAAGCGGCTGAAAGATAAAGGGTTTAAGTTCATAGATAATAAAATAATCGGTGAGTATGGTAATGTGTCCTACAGATTAACTTATCCAGCAACTACTATCGAAGAACAAGACCTAGATTTGCTTTTCGGAGGTGAAGAATGAGTAACTATGAGTCATATACCAGAGGCCAATTAATCCAAAAAATTGAATTTCTGAAAAGTGAGAATAATTTTTTGAAAGAGTACATAAGGGGTACTAAAGAATTCAAAGAATTTAATAGATGGATTGAAAATGAATTCGGAGGTGAAGAATGCAACTAAAAGTCCGTAGTTCGGTAGATACCCAGAAAAATTACGGGGCCGGGTGGGGGACAGAATCTATTACGGAATACGTTTGCCCCTGCGGTGAGAGCACGGTCAGGGAAGAAATAGACCAAGTCCCGGGGTTTAGAGATAGAGACCTCTGGTGCTACTGCCCGAAATGCCGGGACAAATACAACTTCGACTTTGGTGGCATAGCGAGGGAGAGGACCGTGGACAGAAAAGTCGAAGTATGATACAATAACTACGAGGCGAATGTCCCACCGCATCCTGCCTCAACCATAACAAATTTACAAACTAAAGAAAGGAAGTATCGCTTATGCAAGTGATTACTAAAGCTACACCATCATCACCTAAGGTGATGATATACGGTACTAGCGGAGTTGGGAAAAGTACACTAGCGAGCCAATTCCCTTCCCCTCTGTTCTTAGACCTAGAGGGAGGGCTGAACTACATGGATGTCGCTAGGACCCCATTACTTGATAGTGCCGACAAATTTTATGCGGCTATATTGTCGCTACTAAAAGAACAGCCGAAGGAATACAAGACTATAGTTATTGACTCCCTAGACTGGATGGTCAGAAAAATATCAGAGAAGATCGCCGGTGTTGGCTATGATAAAGAAGGGAACAAAACGGCCTCTTTGCAAGAGCTGGACAACACCCTCAGCAATAACTTGATGGACGCTAACGGCGGGTACGGCAAGGCCAAGGAGGCCCTCGAGAACCACATCCGTTCGAAACTCATCCCGTTGCTGGCCAAGCTAAACCAATTAGGCTACGGCATTGTGCTCATCGCCCATGCCTACACCACCACCATCCTAGATGATGATGGGACTGGGATGGAGAAAGTCTTACCGAAGATTGACCCACCAACGATTGGCAAGAAACCGATAGCGGAGCCAGCATTCGTAGAATGGGTGGACAACCTATTCTTCCTAAAGAGGGTCGGCAGCGACCGCATTATTCAAGTTGAAGCAGATAGTTATGCCAAGGCCAAGAACCGATTAGGCTTGTCGGGCGAGTACAACTTAGCCGAGCATGACATTTGTGAACTATTAAGATTAAAGAAAGGAGATAAATAACAATGGCAACTAATTGGGAGGAACTAGATAAAGAAATGGGTGGCAACTTCAAAAACTATGCCACGGATGGCAAGTATAATGTGAAGTGTAATGGCGTTGAGATTAAAGAGGTTGGGTCGAATGGCTCGGTCATTATGAAGTTCGGGTTCGAGGAAGCTGATGATGTTCGGTACCCGACTGCCGACCACTGGCTATCGTTTAAGAATGAAAACTTCAGAAAGTATCACAGCCGAAACCTTATGATGGTGCTTGGTGCCGCTAAGGACGCAGCACAGAAGGCAGTCGATATGTGCGAAAGCAAGTCTGGTAAAGACGCAATCGTCAAAGCATACGACCAGACCTTCAGTAAGCTCACGTCAAAGAAACCAGCTGTAGAAATCGAGGTTTATACCGAGAACGGGTACGCTCGTGCAGAGTTTACTGACCGCTCGGTGGCCATGCCTCATGGTGAGGAGCCACAGAAGAGCTCGACAGAAGCCCCAGCAGAGGAGAACCCGTTAGAGGGTGCAGAGGAAATCGACTTGGGAGACTCTTTCCCATTCTGATGAAACACATCCACAAGGATTTTAGAAAGGGCAAACGAATCTTAGTCATATTGCGGAGCGGGGAACAAATTGTTGACAAGTTTATATCTAATGATTCGCTAGGAATAACACTAGATGCATATGGACACATCAAGAATAAAGATATCCGTGCAATAACAATATGGAAGGGTGGGGACAATGCACGGGTTAGCCCTACTAATGTTATATCCTGATATAACAAAATAACAACTTTAACAGAGATAGGCCGTGACAAATTGCTACGGCCTATTTAACAAAGGAGATGAAATGATTAAAGATATATTTATTGGAGCTGGCGTTTTAGTGCTGTTCTCTGTGATAGCAGTGCTATGCGTCGGTTTAGTATTAGCCATTATTAACCAATACGGAGAATTTGAATACACAACTAGCTCTGGTGAAACTGGGACTGCCAGCTTTTGTACAGTATCTTATGGGCAATCTAGATGCCGGACCGATGATGGCACAACTATAATGGTAGAAAGGTATACAAAAAAATGAGTGATTTAGAAAAGTTCAGAAAGTTCTTCGCCGAATATGGGATAACTTTCATCGGCGACCAAAACGATGGACACTTTTGTATGAGTGGGGAAAAGGTAGACATCGATGTACGAGAGGGTTCGGGATGGCATTTTGATAAAGAGGGCAATTTCATAAAAGTAGTGGAAGGGATGTGATAATGAATGAGCAAGATAGATTCAAGGAGATAGCAAAAGTGGCGGCTGATGCCACTACGACGGTACTCAACATAACTAAGAAACTGGCAGACCATAATATAGTTATGAACGAGCTGTCAGACTTAGCTTATCAACTTGGTTATATTGAGGGGCTAAGCTATGTCCCGGAGGAGGAAGAGAATGAGTAGAGTCTTGAAGTTCAGGGCGTGGGATAAAAAGAAAAATCGTTGGGCGAGAGAATGGGATAGAGATTTAGAAGACCAAGAAGACCAGGTCTACGAGAAGGAATACAGTGAGGACTCTTATTGGTTAGATGGCGATGTTGCTAGCGACCTTGACTTAGTGAATGGTCGGTTAAGCCTAGACCGCTATATCTGGGAACAATATACCGAAAGCACGGATAAAAACGGTAAAGACATCTACGAAGGAGACATTTTGGACACACCGGGTGGGAGATGTTTATGTGTCTGGGATGGTGGCTGGGCGTATCAGTTCAAGGTGCATAGAACTGATTGGTCCGACATCTTTAAGGAGTTCCATAAGAACAGCGAGGTCATAGGGAATATACACGAGAATAAGGAGCTGTGGGGTGAGTCTGACTAAAGAGGCAATAGATAAGTACGACGTAGAGTTCGTGACCAAGTGGAGCCCACCCGAGGATGGGGACTTGAGGGCGTTAATTGCTATGCCGAATATCCCCAAGCCTTGTCACGGGTTGGCCCCTCGTACACTGCTCGGGGCTCAGACCTGGAACCACATGAGAAGAAGAGCGTATGCTATGGCCAACGATACTTGCGAGATATGTGGGGAGAAACCAGAGAACTTGAGACGCAGGCACGGGCATGAGGTGTACGAGATAGACTACGAGAAGGGCACGGTGAAATTCGTGCGTGTCTTCTGTATCTGTAGCTTGTGTCATTTGGGTGGGATACACACGGGCAGAGCCATCACCCTCTTTAAGCAAGGGAACCCACTCTACCCGAAAGAGTTCCTACTAGAGGGGGCAGAGCATGCCTTCCAAATCATAACAGAGTATAACAAGGACCACCCCGACGCTCCCATTAGGGCTTATAGGACCTACCTAGACTATCTGAAACAGGACGACCTGAGAGAGGACATGGAGAGGCTGATAGAGAAATACGACATGAAGTTCTACGCAGCCGACCCAGAGAAGATTGCCGATTGGAAGGATTGGGAACTCATTATCGGGAGAAACCATTACCCTACACCATACGAAGATGAGAAGGCATGGAAAGAAGCCATGAAGAAGCAGGGGGAAAAGGACACTGATCGTATTCTTCAAAAGAGAATGGACGAGATATTCTCTGGAGAACTATATGATGAACTAAATAAAATATTACAAGGAGGTACAAATGAATCAACAACAAGTAACGATAGAGGAAGTGTCGACTCTTTATAATATCGACAACACATATCATTCGGACTTGATGGCGAGCAACTACGTGGTCAAGGCCTTTGGTACGGTCGAGGCAGACAATAGAATCACTCTTACCCCTGGAGTGGGGATGAGTTCGTCATTTACATTCTGCCACAGCGACCCAGACAGAGTTATCGCTATCGCCAACATGCTTTTAAGTTTTGCACAGATGGCGAAAAACGAAAGCAGAAAAGGTGTTGACGTGAGCACTAACGCATGATAGCATAAGAGTATAATATAACAACTAAGCAAAGGAGGATTAACACTATTTCGGGCACGAAAATTGGCGGTGCGAAAGCCGCAAAGATGAATAAACAATTATATGGAGACGACTTCTATCGGAAGATTGGCTCCCGAGGGGGACAGCAGAAGCCTTGCAAGCCACGGGGATTCGCCGCAAACCCAGCACTAGCAAGAGTCGCTGGGGCTAAGGGCGGGAGGTTGAGCTCTCGCAAAGGTGTAGCCAATGGGCAAGGGAAAGTAAAAGAATATTATTGGAAGGACCAAGATGAGAAGTTTGCTACACAGGAAAACTAGACACTCCAGGAGTAGGGTAGAGGAAAAGTTCCAAACCATCGTGGACCTCATCAAGGACCTAGACAAGAAAGAATTTAATCGGCTGAAGGAAGGTATCGACCTAGCCTGGCAAGCGTATAACAAAGTCAGCCAAGCTAAGACGGCCACCGAGAAGGAGCTCGAGGATATCGAAGGGACAGAAAGAATTCTTGAGGAGGAGGATGGAAGAGAATAAAGATTTGCATGAGGTCTCTTTGGAGTGGGGGTGCATAGCTAACCTAATAGATAGAATCGCAAACATTGAAGAAGAGATGGACGACCATTGGGACGAGCTTCTCGATATGATTGCAGATATAGTAGACAAAGAAGGGCAAGAGAAAGACCCAACAAAGATTTTCTTTGACATATATAGTTTCTTCTTTAGGCTCTACCATAGATTGCGCAACAACCCAACTAAGAGAGATTTCAACAAGATAACATCCTTTGAGTCTAATGGAAAGAGATTCTTTAGGATAAGTAACTATGACTATAACACATTCAAGTGGGCAAGGGGAGCAGGCTTTGCCGACACGATTAGCAATGATTGCATCGACATGCCGGAAGATAAATTAACAACTAATCAAAAGCGCGCATTCGAGCGCCGGATAGGAGATTAAAATGATTCGTAAACAAGAACTAATAGATGCTATTGGCGATGTGAGTAGGGATGTCTTCAGCCTCTCTATCAGGGTAAGCACCCTAGAGAAAGAGCTGAAGGCAATCAAAAAGCGAACTCCTAGCAAAGAGGAAGATGAGCTAGAGAAGGCTCTAGCAAAGGTCAAACTGCCAAAGCGGCGTGGCCGTCCAGTCGGCTCTGGGAAGAAAGCCAAGAAGTAATTAGCGGGGTGCCCCTAAAAGGGGTGGTAAGGTTTCGTCTGTTCTCCATCCCTCCCCTCGCAGGTGTATGGGCTTATGCACACAGCCATGATGTGCCCTTTCCGCACTAAGCCCATGTTGCTAAGTGAGCCAAAGCGGCAGTAACACTCCACTTACTAAATCTGCAAAGCTCCAGCCCCGGATTTTCTCCATAAATAGCCCTTGCGTTGAGACGAGGGCTATTTTTATTCTGCGATACTTTTTGCAAGTATAATAGAGACATGAACGAGAATTATAATACTCCAAACAGTGGTTGCTGCGGCAGGCCGATGCACTACGACGCAACCCCGAAATGCAACTACAATAGTTGCTGTATGAATGAATATGCGTACAAGCAGAAGGCTTGCATCAGAAACAAGCAGCCAGACTGCGAAGCCCAAGCCGTAATACCTTCTATTACAGTAGAGACGGTAGACGGCATCACCAACCTTGCTAACTGTTTTGTCCATGTGTCTAGCACAAACACTACCTACTACGTAGATGACAAGCATCGAGTCATGATTACTTGGGCTGGCCCAGTAGAGATAGATGGGTATGATGTGAGTAACAATCCACTTAACCTGAGAAGCCAGACTTTATATGGCGACATAAACGGGGCCTACTCAGAAATATATTTCGACAAGGATGGCGACCCCCATTTTATGAGAGAGGAGCTCAACTAATGAGTTGCAATGAATGTGGCGAAAAACCAAAGAAGGCCTGTGGGGCTTTTCCAAAGGCAGTAATAGAGATTGATAACCCAGAAAAAATTGTTCTGCTTCGTAAGGTGCTTGTCCCAGCGTCAATGGGGGATGAATCTACCTTCCCGCCGACAATCGGCAAGTATCATAATGTGCTGTTAGAATACGAAGCATCTGGTGGTATCTATCTATATTCTTCGGATGGAATTCCCACGAAACTATCTTCCGATGTTACAGAATTGCAAGCCCAACTTAATGCTTTAAGAGTTAGGGTCGGAGAAGAGGAAGTTGCAAGAGCCGACGCCGACACTGCGTTGTCTAACCGAATTACATCACTAGACAACTCCTTAGCTACGGTAGCCAAAACTGGTTCCTATAACGATTTGTCTAACAAGCCGACCATCGGGAATGGCACTCTCACTATAAAGAAGAATGGTAGCAATATCGGGACATTCACGGCTAATGCTACTACGAATAAGGCGATAGATATCTCTGTCCCCACGAAAACTTCCGATCTGACCAATGATGGCTCAGACGGGACATCGGCCTACGTGGAAGCGGACGAATTGTCCACTGTAGCCACCACCGGGAGCTATAACGACTTAACCAATAAGCCGACCATTCCGACCGTGAACAATGCGATTCTAACGATTCAGAAGAACGGCACAAATGTCCAGACGTTTACTGCTAACTCAAGCACGAACAAGACCGCTAATATCACGGTGCCGACTGCAGTATCGGAGCTTACCAATGACGCTGGGTATGCTACAACCACGCAGCTAAACACTGGCCTTGCCACTAAGCAGAACACGCTGACTGCTGGGGACAACATCCAGATAAATGGAAATACCATTTCGGCTACAGACACGACTTACACTGCTGGCAACGCTATAGATATCACTAACGGAGAAATCTCTGCAGATATCCACCCAGCCGACTTCTTCACGGCAGAGGGCGTCGTATCAGACTGTGGGAGTGGCTTGAGTCTAGACGGCACAATGGCTTCAACACTAGAATCTGTCGAGCTAAAAGGCGATACTTTCCAGCAGGCGTATAGCGGGAAGAATTTATGGCAAATACGGAAAGAAAACCAAACAGTGGGGCAAGTTACTTATACCCATAATCAAGACGGGACATTTAGTTTGTCAGGCGACCCGACTGGAGGAGGGACTGTAAAGGTCATTGTCCCGTTAGCTTCTAGTGGTATTACCCCAGGGCAGACATATACGATATGGACAGATCACGGAATTGGCTGGGGTGAGAACCAAGTAATGTATTACATCCAGAGCTGTAAGGCCGATGGGACCTGGGTTGCCAACATTGCTACCTTTACCAGTGGGGCCAGGACACAAACTGTTGCCAGCACAGATGAGCAATATATAATGTTTGTTCTTTCCTGGAGCGCAAACGGGAACTACACAAACTTCAATAATGTTAAGACTCAGTTAGTCGCAGGGTCTACTGCTGATTCTGATTTTGAACCCTACACTGGCGGTATTCCTGCACCGAACCCCGGCTATCCGCAAGATATACAAGTTGTTACTGGTGAGCAGACGGTAGAGGTAACTGGGAAGAACTTGTTCCCTACGGTTTCGCAAACTTCTTCCTCAACTGGGATAACTATCGCACGCAATAGCGATGGCACTTACGATATTTCTGGGACTGCAGCTTCAGAGTTTAATGCGATATCCTGGGTAGAAGACTTGTCGGCATTTGCGAACGGCCAGGCATATACCCTTAGCGTTTCCAAACAAGTTGGTGACCTACTTGTACTAGTGGATATGTACAACGGCAGTACTTGGCTAAGGTCATTCCCCCGCCCCAGTGGAACGACCTTGAGCCAAACAGCAGCCCTCGACTTGACTAATGCCACTAAGATAAAGTTCTCCCTTCGGGTGCAGAGTGGGAAGACGGTCGACCTAACAAATCTCGCTGTTCAATTTGAGAAGGGGGCCGCCACTGATTACGAGCCTTACCATCTCCAATCCTATACTGTCGATTTAGGCCAGATAGAACTCTGCAAGATTGGTGACTACCAAGACTATATCTACAAGAGTGGTGATGATTGGTATCTACACAAAGAGATTGAGGCTTTCGATTTGTCCACGGGAACCTATGTTGCCACCACAAGCTCAATAAGAGGTCTCACTAATGCACCGAATATCAAGTATGTGCCGAATAATCAGACTATCGGCTCAGCAGTAACCAGTGGGTATAGGATAAGACAAGGACAAGGCCTAGGCACGGCTGGTGCCGGCTGGTTTGCGGTGGACACGAATAGAGTCAACTTTAACACGGGTGGCTCGACCGACCCTGTTGGGATGCTCTACTACGCCCGTGAAACTGCTGCCAATATACAAATCGAAAATCCGGGTCTAGTTGCCCAACTCAGCGCTTTAGCCGAAGCAAAGAGCTACAATGACCAGACCAACATCATTGTTTCTACTGCAGGAGATAATCTGCCGGCGACACTCTGTGTAGAGGCACATCGAAAGAGTCTTAGTGGGGTCATTGAAGCTATAGATAGTGCATGCACATGCCGCAAGAACCTAGTAGTGTACCTCCCGAAGGGTATGACCACGTATACCAATAACGACGTTCCAATTCCGATTCCAGAGGTTCTGGAGGCCTTCGGGAGAGGCCAGTCGGTGTTCCTAGTAGACGATGGAATGCCCGAGAATGTCTATGTCGTAACTGCCGCCAGTGCGTTAGACGGAATTTGGTCGATGAGGGCCGACCAAACTGGTATAAACCCACGCATAAGTGATGGCCACTGGCATATAAGTGGTGACGGGGGCAACGTGTGGGACTCGGTGGAGTTTGTCCCGGACACTGAGCAAGACTCAGTAATCAACCTTTCAGTCGTATTCGACGATAGCTCATGGGGTACGCCAGTTAGCGATTATAGTGTGACAAATGTTGGGGGAGGAACCACGACCGTTGGGAGTTGCGACCTCTCTGCGGCACAAGGTAACGCTGGACTATTCGTCAATGATGATACAGGTGTATTCGTAACTGTTGGCGAAGCGTATGAGCTCATTGCGTCTGGGAAGAGAGTCAAGTTCAACAATGTCCCAGTTGGCCAATACTTAACCTCCCCACATACATATAGTCCCAGTGGTGAGGATGTCTACAGTGGTATAGAACTACCGGTCAAATACTTTATGAATGTTGATGGGGCCTACATCACCGACTACACCAACTCGATTGTGCCACTACGCAATAAAGGCGTTCCTCCACTAGGAGTTTCTATAAGAAAGATAGACCAAGGGGACACACTTGGTTACGAGTTTACAATTCAAGGAAAAATACCCCCACTTAACTAAGCAAGGTAAGCCAAGGCTACCTTATAATGTAGTCACCCCAGCGAATATATGACCAATCACTGGGGTGACTATTGCTTTATCAGCATTGGGCCAAATTTTTTATTCTGATTGTTTTTCTGTTATACATATGTTATAGCCTAGCTCTCTTTAAGAGTGAGCCCAGCTAATCCCCGATGGACCGCTAATCCATAGAGGCAAGTAGCAGAGCAAGCCCAGACTGACAGAGCACTGATGGCCTAACGACTAGCACTCGTGATGACCCTTAGCTGGCGAGAAATGTTAAATTTAATTTAGTAAAGGAAACTAATAATGGCTACCATTATTCCGGCATCCAACGGTTATGAACAAACCGTAGTGACCGCTCCTACTGCTCCGTCCACGACTTCGGTTTTCGATTACGAGCTTAATTTCCCGCTCTATCGTGAAATCGTCAAGCGTGACCTAGTAGACGAGCCTACCTTGAAGATGGAACTCAGCTCTGCTCGTTCATTCTTCACCGGTGAAAGCATGATTGATGCTTCTACTCTATTAGCAAACTTAAAGTATGGTCAGGAACTTATCGTCAACATCCGCAAAGACCAGAACCCATTCTCTCTATTCCAGAAAGAAGCTTTGGAATATGCGGCTAACCCTGATGACAGCTGCCACAACCATGTTGTGTTAGACTGTTCTGTTCCTTGTATCAACACTCTTCCGACCTTCGAACAGCTACGCTTCCGCTTCGACTGCGAATACGCGTACGGTGTCCGTATGTGCGACAAGAACAAAGACTTCTGGAACACCGAGTTCTTCACTCGCCAGTATGCTTTGTCTCGCCGTGCTATGGAATTCGGTCGTGAGGTTGACCTTTGGAACAAGGTAGTTGACGGCTTAATCGCTGCTCCTGCTACGACTGTAGACGCTGCTCTTGCTGCTGTCCATCCAACTCACTACTGGGCAAACCAAGGTACTGTAACTGCGAATGCTCGCTGTGTTGTACCTGAGGCTGTCTGGTATCTCAAGCAGAGCTTCAACAACATCAACCCAACAGTGTTCATCACTTCTGAGTTCGCTACTGAGCTTATCCGCTCTGTTGAGACTGTTTACAACCTCAACTTCGCAACCCAGAGAGTCAATACCTTTGAGCAATGGCTATATCCTGGCTATCGCTTGGCTGACCGTGTAAAGGAAATCCTTGGCATCGATGTGCCTGTGGTTGTCCTCGAACGCTCCCCATGGTTGACTGTAGCTGGACAAGGCTCTATGACCACTCAGTATCCTCTATGGTCTGCTGATGGTGAGAAGCAATATGTTGCTATCCTCGACCCACGTGTTGGTTATGACTTCGAGAAAGACGGCTACCACTTGAACATTCGTCCTTACGACTGTGACAAGTTGTATGCTGGTATGATTGATACCGTTTACACTGGTACTGGTATTACCTTCCCAGTCTTTGGACTTATTATCGAGTTCAACAGCTTCGAATACTGCTAATCGTTGCGTCAACAGTGAACAAAAAACCTCCTTCGGGAGGTTTTTTGTAAAAACATATAAAGACATAAAGTTTTATGTTTTTGTAGTATAATATAAAAGGAGATGCTATTGCATATTACCCCCATACCGGTTGCCCTTCAACGGTTTGTGTATAACACATTCAGGGCGCCGGTTCTTTTTTGTGATATAATAAGAGTGGAACAGATGTTAATACATCTCCAAAAATACGATAGGTTCTAAACAACCACCCAGTCGCCAGGATGGTAGCGAATCGCCTATCGTATTTTTTGTGGTATACTAAGTGTGGTAGGTATAAACGGCGGTCCGTTTGCAACTCTCATAAGGTTGCTGTGGCTGGTTCGACACCAGCACCTGCCACCAGCGACTAATG
>Ga0326513_10001176_pt1 | contig 21319 bp, 27 predicted proteins | sample 2_2465_0518_D_FD_203654 | JGI IMG/M metagenome (GOLD analysis project Ga0326513, IMG submission 203654) | Bovine rumen microbial communities from UC Davis, California, United States - 2_2465_0518 | ecosystem: Host-associated > Mammals > Digestive system > Stomach > Rumen | place: USA... | reverse complement strand
TTCCTATCAAGAAGCTCGGTGAAGAAGTTCTTCTCGATCGTGACTTCAAGAAGGTAGACTTCGACGAATACTGGGACATGCACGGAAACAAGATCTATGATGACTCTCATCCGTGCCGCAAGTTCGAGATGTGCCATGTGAAGATCGTAAATCATAAGCAAATTGCGTATGATGACCTTAACTGGGACTACTGGGAAGTCATCATCGACGGCAAGAGCTACGGCGGATGTCAGGGCTTCAAGGCTCGCAAGACTGTCTGTCACATCGACAAGCCGTGGGGCGCAGGTTAAAAGGAGAATTTTTATGTCTATCACTGTCAATCACGACATCGCCTATCCGACTTCTTATGGCACTCTCAACAACGCTCTCGGCTTCGTCGGAAAGATCGAGAACGAACTTCAGCTCTTCGACGTTCAGATCCAGATCGCAAAGGAGAGGGCGGAGGGCTACTACATCGAATGGAAGGGCGAGAGAATCGACATCTCTCCGTCTGGTGAACTCTCTAAGTGGCCGAACGGATACGGAGATCAGTCTCAGCGTGCTCTCGTCGAACTCATTCACGCTCGCGGCTACAGGGTCGAACCACCTCCCTCCACCATCGACTGGCGTCACAACGACTAAAATTTCTTGGATTTTCTCAACTTTTACCATTTACAAGAGATTGAGAAAATCCTATATTGTGTATGTAACAATCAACAAGGACCAGTTATGAAGAAGATTTTCGAAGTTCCGCACTACGTCAAAGATCGCACCAAGTATGGCGAATCTAATTCTAGAGTCGCTGACTACATCTGGTGGCTCTTCAATCACCGCAACGAAGTCGTATCTCTCGGCGCTACATGGAGCAGAAAGGGATCTCTCGACCAGATCGGAAACGCTGGCGAATACTTCAAGACTGGCATCTTGGACGAGAGGGTCTGGGAGACTCCGGATGAGCTCGCGGATTCTGTGGAACGTAAGCTCTACTGTCTCAAGGGCAGAACTCGCGGATGGAAGCTCAAGACTATCTCTGTCAACGGCGGAAACGGCGCAGATCGTCCGAACATTCCAGTCTATCACGTAAATTTCTAAAAGGAAGCACAATGGCTCACGACACTAAGAATTCTCAGACCGCTTGGAAGCGAGACTGCAATCGAGTCCAGCGCAGATCCAACAAGCAGAAGATCTCTGATGGGGAAGATGGACAGCTCGTCCATTACAAGAAGACACGCTACGGAGACATCTGGGCTTCTCCCAACGACGGTCCGAACTGGAGACGTGGCGAGGGTCACGACAAGAAGAAGCCGTGGAGGGACTGATGCTAGGAAAGATCACACTATATCTCTCTTTCACTCTTCTCGGATTCTCCATCTGCTACGGAATCCACAACGCTGGTCTATTCAAGGCTGATCTCTTCAATGACAGAGCTGTCAATGCTGCTGAGCACTCCATCGAACACGCAATAGAGAAGACAGAACCTTCTCTTGATCTCGCTTGGTGCACTAAGCTGCCGAGAACTGACATCGAGATCGACTCATGGCGCTGCAAGTCCGGAAGTGAACTTCAAGTCATAATCGACTACAACCGTTTCAACGGAAGATCATGCGGTGTAACGAAGATCCTTCACAACGAGTGGGATATTTCTGAGATCTACACTCCTGACGGCTGGAAGATCCAGAAGACCACCATCAAACATGACCGAAAGACAGGAATGAGGACGAAAGAGACTGAGACTGGACTTGATCCGTCAACTTGCGTCTCTTTCAGGCAGCAAGTCAGGAGAGTGCTCGTCCGTCAGGACTGAGACAGCTGAAGGAATCCCTGAGGATCGAACTTCACTTGGTAAGATGTGCATGGAACGACAGACTCGAAGTCTATGAATCCTATCGGGTAGAAGTTGTTGTTCTTCTCTACTCCCAACAGACATCCAGAAGCAAGCGATAGCGATGAGCCTGAGTAGGTTATGTCTTGCGCAACTACTCCAGGGACATCGCCATTTAAGTAGTTCTGCTCAACTCCATAGCTGTCATACTCTGCTTCGTCGAAGTTAGACTTGAACGGAATAGTGCCGTTCAGCTTCTCTATCGTGTTCTGGTCACTTGGCATTACATAGCTCGGATCAAGCATAGCGTCCCATACTGCTTTCTGGACGAAAGCGTTGATGTATGAGCACTCATCTATGTTCGTCTTCAGCGGAATGTTGAAGACTTCTTCGTAGCTCTTGTCTGTCTCGTTGTAGAGTCCGTTAGAGTTCGAGACTGATGGACGAGCGTCCATTCTAGCAGACGGATATGTGAACTTGCTGCTCGGAACAAAAGCGCCCGATAGAGACGACATCGGAAAGAAGGTAGTTTCCCTCGGATTGAAAGAGTTGTAGTCTCCAGAGGCAGTCAAATAAGCCTTCAGATCGTCATACGGATGCTCTTTCGCATCTGCTGAGAATAGATAGTCGATGAAAGTCTCGTAAGCTCTGTATCTCATTCAGTATCTCCTCTATTCTGCATCGATCTCGCAAAGGAGACCGTAACCTGAAACTTCATTCTCTACGAACTTCTTCGGAAGCTCTGCTATGTAGCAGCCAGAGTTGATGTTTCTTCCATATCCGCCATCTACCATAGCGATGAGATCGTTCGTCTTCTTCTCGAAGAGAAGGATTCCTCTGAAGTCGTCGCCTGAGACAGCAATTCCCTCGTCTCCCACTTGCGAAGGAAGAATGTTTCTGTCATCTCTGTTCATGATGTTGATCAGAGCCCACTCTGACGGCATGTAGCCGAGATGGATGCTTGATCCGTCATTCATGCACTCGTCTTTGCCCTTCATTGCGTATCTGAGCCAGTTATCAGGATCAGGCTTGTCAACATCTCTGATCTGCTGGTGGATCCAGAGACCTCTCGTGTTCTCGACATTCTTGTACTTGATGACGAACTCCAGAGGATCGTTGTAGCCTCTCGGGTACATGTCGTAGTCCCAAGTGAAGTATCTGTCAGTGATGTTGTTCTGAATTCTGCTCATGTAGAGGTTGTACATGGCTTCATTCATCATCGGGATCTGTCTCTCGAATCCGTTAGCGATGGGAACGTTCTTTGCAAATAGCGGAGCGTTGACTATCGTCTTGTTCAGCTTGTCGAAGCAGAAGTTCGGAGAGCCGTTCAATAGCTGTGAGTTGATGTCGCCGTAGTCGGAGTTCGGAGAATCGATCATTGGCGACATGTGTGACCACCACTGGTTTGCTTCTACCCAGTCTGTTTTTTCTCTCTGCTTTACTCCGTCAGGGAAGTCAAATACGTTGTCCATCAAGATGACATAGCTTGGAACATACTCGTACGTCTTAGAGAAGCTGTTTCTGACGCTACTTCCGTTTGCACCGAACTTCCATAGCTCTGCTGTGCTGAGAGAATTCGCTAGCATCGAATCTATCGCATCTGTACCTTCACCTTCACATCCAACAAGCTCCTTCATCGTTACAAGATCGTCTCTTCTCGGAGTGTATAGTGGCCAGAAGTCACGATGTGCCCAACCATTGTAGCCCCATCTCACTTTGAGATTGTAGCTATCATTTTCAGCAGCCAAAGAGCACCAGTTGTGCAAGAGGTTGACTGTCTCAGGATAGTTCGATGATGTCCACGGCGTGTAGATCGTATGAGAGTCTATGTTCCAGCAGTATCTCTTGTAGAAGAAGTTGTTGTAGTCAAGAACATCACAGAAGTTGATCCATTCGATGAACGGATTGAAGATTCTCGTGTTGATTGACTGATACGGTCTGGATCCGTTCAAGATGTTGTTCTCGTAACGCTTTGTCCATTTGTTTCCAGTTGCGCCTATCAAGTGGATGTTCTGGAACTTAGAGTACTGAACTGCATAGATGAATGTCAGAAGGTTAGTATTCTCGTCCTTCTTACCCTTGATGATGCCAGGGTCTGGTGACATACCAACTTCGTTCTGATGGTATTCGAAGACTGGAGCGACCATTCCGAACTTACATGCTATGCCGATAGCACGCGGGTTCGAATCAAGGATCTCTTCGGCATAGTAGGATTCATAGACGGAGGTGAGTCTGTTGATGAAAGCCATAGTCTCGTCAGTCATCTTGATTGCGCAATCGAAGATGCTGCCCATCTGTGCGTAGTTGTACACAGCAGAAGTTTGCCAGTTTCCATATTCTTCATACTTCTCAGAGTGGTTGATCATACCAGCGATGCCGCCGATGTTGTAGATCGACTTGAGCTTGAATGACTCGACTGTTCCGTTCTTCTCTTCTGGATCGTATGCTGGGATGAGAGGCCAGAACTTGCACTTTCTCTCACTGTGGTAGTCCGTCTTTCCAGCCTCGATCGGAAGATACTGAGCAAAGTTCTCGGTAGCGAAGTTAGCTGGAGTAGCTACCCTAGTCGGTTCTTCTGATGTGTATGCAGAGATAGGAATTCTTAGACGTGAGATCGGAAGACGGAGAATCATCTGATATGGGATGTACTCAGGCTCGTGGTACTCACTCTGTCCTCTCGATCCGCTAGAAGAATTACCAGCATATCTGACCTTGAACAGGGTCATCTCTACGAACATGTCTTGAAGGTTTCCGACTTTGAAGTGATCATCGTATGGATCTGCATCGTCGACCCAGCTGAGCTTTCCGTTGCTGTCTCTGTCAACGAGATTCTTCGGACTGCTGTCTACGAGATCGAGGTAGAGTCCCTTTACACCTGATTCACCCTCGAATCCTTCTGGGCTAGAATATGTCTTGTTCTGTGTCTTGTTTGCGCACGGGATAGAGATCTTCGTGATCTTTGCGAACCAGTCAGCGCCGAATGCATCATCGAGTCTCTCTCGGGCAGTAGCGAACGTCTTGCCATTTCCGTCAGTATTTCTCGTGTAGTAGCCGAACACAGAGAGCTTATCTTCAAGGAAGATACAGAGTTCCGTTGCGAGATTGTCAAGATCGGCTGAATCCATCGGAGTGATTGTGATCATGCTTCTCTGAATTCCGAACTGAGAGAATTGATCGACCGGTCTGTTGTTCGTGAACCAGATGTCGAAGTTGTAGTCTGGTCTTATTGAGCAGAAGTAGTTCGTGTTGAACGCCTGATCGTTGACAGTCTTTGAGTATAGCGTTCTCTTCGGATTCGTTGCCTTCGGACCGTCTCCTCCGTAGCTGCTGTCTGCAGGAGGCATGTACCAGCACATGTCCGGACCGTTGTCCTCATTACTAAAGACCTTCCAGTTGCTATCAGTGTCGTTTGGACCTCTCTTGCTCGGAATGACGTAAGTAGAACTGTCATCTTCTGCGTTCGTTGTTCCGAACGGACCGTTCACGTCAGACTCCACAAATGGCTCATAGTAGTCTTCTGTGTTCTTCGAAAGATCGAAGTACATGTTTCCGAGAAGGTTTCCACCGAGAGCAGCCTTAGAGTACATGATGTTCTTGGCGAATTCTATAGCGCCGTCAAGCGTGTTTCCGCAAGGACCGTTGAATGTAGTAGCATACTGTAGAACATCTTTAGCAGTCAGCTCAACATCTTCACTGCTCGTGTTCTTGCAAGTGTTTAGTCCACTGATCTTGTCTTCTGCTGCGATCGATTTGCATGCGTCACCGAGATAGTTGAAGTCGAAGTGCTTCACAGTGAAGTTGATGTTTCTCAGGAGCTGCTTTAGCGATGCTCTATCGTCTGGTGTAAGAGTGACGAATGACTTTACGCTGTTGCCCGGAACCATGTCGTCGAAGGTGTCGAATAGCTTGACTTCTCCCTGATACGGATAGTAGTCATCATCACCCTTCTGGAATTCTTCTAGCTGATATGCGATCTGGAACTTGTTGAGATTTATCTCATTGCTGCATCCGAACTTTAGCTTAGCGTTTCTGATCTTCTCTGGAACATCTGAACCGACCGGAGCATTTACATCTGAGTCGTTAAGGACACGGAAGTTGCAGTTTGCGTAGTCAGCAGACTTGTTAGTGTAGACATTGAAGACGAACTGATGGTCGGAATCCTCGCTTGTGTACCATTTGCGTTCTACTCCAGAACATACAAAGTCATGGAAGTCGTAGAACTTCTGAGATACACGAACAGGATTGTTGCCATCTTTGTTTCTCTCAGTATAGTCCGACTTAGTTGATAGACCGTTCGGGTTCTGGTAATAGTCGTAGTTGTAAGCGAGAAGCTGAACTATGTTCGTGTAGCTTTCTGGATAGTCTGGCTTGAGACGATGATCTCTCGTGTAGTTCTTAGTGATGTTTTGAGCTGTCTCTTTCTCGACATCGTTCAACTCACGAATAGAGTAGAGTCCTGATATGCCGTGAATCGTTCCACAGTTCTGCTTACCGCATACATTTCCGATGAATCCGACAAACGTGTCCATAGACTCGACGATAGTGTGGCGACAGTCGATATTTCTGATGACGCCGAAGTTATTTCCTACGATCGGAGAACAGTAGTACGCGATTCTAGCATTCGGATTCATTCTCTGATGGTGAGCGTTCTTAGTTCTATCATGGATAGACATGGCGACAGCGTCTCTGATCTGCTGCACGAGGTAAGAGCCGTGATCGAAGTCTTTTCTGATCATTTCTCCTTCTTGGTCGATTGCAAGAGGTGTGATAGCGTAAGTGTCCTTTCCGTCGTGTGTCTCCCATTGGCCCAGTTTGTTGATCGTGTTGCATGCGACTCTGTCAAGATGATACTGTGTGAATTCGACCGGGAAGATCGGTGAAGCTATGACCTTGTCACCTGTGCTCAAGTCACCTTTCACATTAGATAGGTCACCGAGACAATAGCTGATCTCGTACCCTCTGAATGTGATATTCGAAACTGTACCGTTCACGTCTGTTGACGGAATAGCCTTAGCGAGTCGGATAGAGCTCTGGTCGAACATATCAGAGTTGGACATCATCGGCTCGACATAGTGCTGCGTATTGAATGTATCTTCGAAGCTGTGACCTTCAAAGTCCACATACCCAAGACAAGAGTGAGCGTTGTACTTTATGATGTTGTTCAAGCTATTCGAATCAGACTTACTGTAGAGTTCCTTGATGTTAGATCTACCGATGTCGTTGTAGGTAGAGTCTATGCCCTCGTTGAAGTAGCCGCAGTACGGGAGAATGTTGTAGATAGAGTTGATGCAGAACTTGTTAGGGAAGAATCCGTTGTATGCGCTGTTAGTGTTTGTGGAATCTCCCTCAGTGTACTCGTACTTGTTGTTGACGAGATAGACTTCTGGACAGAATCCGTCAAATCTGAATTCTCCTGAGGTGATGATGTTCTCGACCGTGCCCCAGTTCGTTCCTACCAATGCGCCAGCGAAGACGTCTGAGCAGTCATTGACGATCTTGTCAAGAGAGATCTTCTGTCTGTTCTCGAATACATAGTCCTCAACGATACCATTTCGAACCACGCCTCTCGGACCGAGATAGCCGATGAGACCGTTAGAGTTGTTCTTGCAGAGAAATCTCTTCATTCTGATCTTGTGTCCGTTCAGGTCAAATATGCCGTTGAACGGTCTGTCTGGAGAGGTGCAGAACATAGACTCGATAATATCTCGGTCGTTCTGGTTTCCGATGTCGTCACCCAGAACTATGCGAATCTTGTTGTTGAAGTTGTTCTCGTTGTTCGTTCTGTCAGCGAGCCAGTTGAGATGAGACTTCTTAGTTACGTAGTAGAATCCTGAGTTGGTGTTGATGAGGTCTTCCATAGCCTCATTGTCATTCGGATTCTCTAGTGTCATGTAGCTGATGAGTCGTTTCTTCGTTTCTTCGTCACCAACATCATTCTGGAAAGCTTGGAAGAACTTTCCGGAGTTGTCGCAGTTTACGAACAGAGGCTTTGTTCCGTAGTCATCTGGTTCATAAGCGCTATACTCGACCTTGAAGCTGCTGTATTCGAAGAGCGTAGAGTCTAACGGCTTCATACCTCTCACGTTCTTTGAGTAGGTCTTGAAGTCTTCTATGTTTCTGTACTGCTCTAGCGAGATGTCAGTGTTGTCGTATTGATCGAAGAAGTCTGACTTTACAGCGAGACCTGAAGCCTCTATAACTTCAGGAACCTTTCCGCTTAGTACTTTTTCTTTGAATGAGTTAAAGACTATGTTGCGCATGTATTATTTATTCATGCGCTACTTCCATCTCTTAGCGACGTCAGTCATAGTGTTGCCGTCGTCTCTTCCGATGACAGTTCCGCCAGACAGAGAAATCTTCAATCTCGCGTTGTCGAATCTGTCGATGTCGTTCATTGGCATCTCTTTGTTCGGATTCAGCGTTGACTCTTCGAATGTGGAGATCTTGCTTGGAGACTCTTCGTCGATAGTGAACTTCTTGTAAGAGATACCGTAGTCGCAGTTAGCCATCCACTCATCGAATCCGTAATCGTCGTGAGTTTCGAACATCTGATCGATGATGTTGTCCCAGTTCTCGATGTCGTCTTTGGAGATGTCGTATGCGCCGTCCATAGAAGTTGATTCGGTGAAGAGGCTTCTAGACTTCTTCTCAGCCAAGTTGCCAGTGCTCCATCTCTTCCAGTAAGAAATCCACAGACAGTCATCGTTGCCACGGAAGAAGCATGGATGACCAAGATTCTTGTGAACCCAGCCGTTGTGGTCACGCCAGTCATGTCCGATGTATGTGTAAGCTCTGTTGATCAGCTGGAAGGACTTTTCTGCGAAGATTTTGATCTTTGCGCTGTCTCTCGTCAGAGGAGCATACATTCCCCAGTTCTCCATGTAGTGATGCTCTGCCCAGCCGTGTGAGTCTCCGTTGTCAACGCCGACGATCTGCTTCTTTGAGATGTTGCCTCTCTCGGTGAGAAAGTCGAATGCGAGAGGATCGAATCCGTAGGTAGTCATCACGAGAATTCGAGACATGTACTTGATGTAGTTCGGAGTGTTCGGATCTCTTCTGAGAAGATCGTTGAGCTTGGTTATTCTCGTCGTGTCATCCATCGTTGGGTCTAGAGAGTATGCTCTGAATAGTGCAGCGTTCTCTGGCGCTAGTCCGAGAGTTGTAAGGAATGCATCGACGGTCTCTGCTGGTTTAGAACTATGAACGACTTCTGACAGATAGTGCTCTCTGAGGAACAGCTCGTAGAATCCCGCAGAGAAGCTCTTGCAGTATCTGTTGTAAGTGTCGACAAGCGCTTTGACGGAAATCCAGTTTCTCGTAAATCCGTTCCACATGTAGAGTGAGAGACATGCTCTCGGCATCAAGAGCTCTCCTGGATCGTTAAGACACTCTTCGAGGAATCCCTCAGCATTCACGTCAGCTTCTTTGCAAAGGTAAGCGCTAGTGACCATTGCATAGACGATGAATGGGAATGAGATTGTTCCATACTTGTCTGCCAAGTCACCAGATCCTCTGATCCACGATATTGCCTGCATCCAAGGGTAAACTATTACGGTTACTGGATTTATCGCCATAGTGACGAGCGCTTTCCACCAAGAGCCCCAGCCTTCTAGAGCTATCATCTCGATAGCTTCTGTGAGACCGAATGTAGCGATCGACAGAAGATAGCGCAATGGGCCAGGGCACCAAGAGTACGTATGGCTGAATGAGGGTGTAAATGATGTAGCTTTGAAGTAGCACCAGTTGCAGAGGCTGTTCAACCAGAAGTAGTGAGGCACTGTATTCTTGTCGGCCATCTCGATAGCTTCTTCTTCAGGTTTTCCGAATTTCTCTATCTCCTGAACGGACAGAATAGTGTTGCAGTCTGTGCCCATGTCAGAACTCTCGTTCTTCGATGTACCGTAATAGTACTCATACGGAGACTGCCAACCGTATTGCTTCTTCATATCCTCACGGATCTGGTCGATCTGGCTCAACTGACTCTCAGCGATTATGACGTTGAGATCAGTGCCTTCAGAGTTGTTTTGGTTGGTCGAGTTCTTTAGCTCTAATTGGTCTATCATAGCGCATTCTTCTTGATTTATTTTTATTTATCTCCATTTTTGCCTTTACAAAATCGAAAGAAAATCCTATATTGTCAATGTAAATATCAAAACGGAGACATACTCATGGCAAGTTCCATTCATTTTAAAAATCGTCCAGAAGCAGAAGAAATCCAGAAGTTGGCACGAAACGTCGCTTTTGACGCTGATCTGTCCGATGTCGAGGTCGGTCGTTTTGGTTACACTATCGAGATCGGCGACGATGTCAAGCCTAATCAGGTCGTTCAGATCATCGGAACACTGAAGCACGACGGCGTATGGGACAACGTCGATGAGCTAGTTTTCAACGAAGTCTAGGAGAAATTCAAATGGCCGACAAGATCAACATCAACTTCACTGATGGCGAGAGTCAGGCCATGCGCTCTGCTAGAATAGCTGATTCTTGCAATGGATCAACTCTCCGCACGAGAGTTATTCGAGATAAGTCTAAATATACAAGGAAGATCAAGCACAAGAACTCGAATCTTCACAACTAACAGGAAAGAAAAATGGAAGCACAAGAAAAACTCACCCAGCTCAAAGCACAAATTGGAGTAGTCCGTGATTTTAAGACTACATTCCTCGGTCACAAGGCTAAACTGCACGCACTTCTTCGCAGACCCACCTACGAACACGTAAGCGGTAACACTCTCATCCGTGAAACTACACGACTTCTTGCGATGATCAGAAAGGCATCGAAGAACCTTCGTGAAGCTCGTGGCAAGCTCAACCAGCTCTACTTCGAACTCGGTGGAGAAAAGGGCGCTAAAGATCTCAAGTGCCTCACTCAAAAGCTCAACACCGAAAAGGCTCCTGAACCGACCATCTTGACTCCGATCTTCGTTCCGAAGGAAGAGACGGAAGAGTCCAGCGCTCCGACTGTCAAGGTCATTGGCTATCTCAGCGTGAAGGAAGTTCGTGCTCTCATGGAAACGATGCTCAAGTTCCTGACTGAACGCGAAACTGATTCTGCAAAGTTTGGTCTCGAAATCACTGGCAACGGCGTTACGCAGGAACTTCTCATCGAACACAAAGAAGTCGTCTAATGAAGCTAGTCAATCTGATTGAAGAGTCCTTCACAGAGTACAAGAAGCCCCACATGTTGTTGGGGTTTCCTTATTGTTCTTTCAAGTGCGACAGAGAACACGGCAGTCCGATCTGCCAGAACTCTGCTCTTGCGAAGGCTGAGAAGATAGAGATTCCGGTAGAAGACATAATCGCTCGCTATCTCTCCAACGACATCACTAAATCGATCGTATGCGCCGGTCTGGAACCGTTTGACAGCTTCGCTGATGTACTAGAACTTGTTGACAAAATGCGTGTCCAGAACGGCTGCAAAGACGACATAGTGATCTACACTGGCTACTATCCGTTCGAGATTCCTGACCAGATCAAGATCCTCTCTAAGTACGAGAACATTATCGTGAAGTTCGGACGCTTCATTCCAGAGCACTGGCCTCACGTGGACAAGGTCCTGGGAATCCAGTTGGCGAGTGAAAATCAGTTCGCCGACATCATCTCTGAAGCAAAATAAAAATTGAGAAAATCTAAAAAACTGGGTTTACAAGAGCCCAGTTTTTTCCTATATTGATAATGTAAAACTTAAACAAAGGATCTCGAAATGATCAACTGCCATTCCAACTATCAGTCCTACATCACCAAGAACCTCCACCTCCCGACCGTCTGCCCGTGCTGCGGAGGCGACCTCAACATCACAGAATCCGGCTTCGTCGAATGCCTCAACATGAGCTGCACGAACAAAGTCAAGCACATGTTCGCCGAGTTCTTCACGAAGCTCGAAGTCGAAGGCGCTGGTGAAGGATTCATCGAGAACCTCGCTGCTGAGAAGAAGACCATCACGGAAGTCCTCAAGATGACCAACACTGACTTCTACAACGTGATCATGAGCAAGAACGGCTACAAGATCCACATGAACCTTCACAAGGCTCTCGCTAAGCCGATGTCTCTCGCTAAGTTCGTCTCTCTGTTTGACCTTCGCGGATTCGGCGAAAAGAAGTTCCTCGATCTCGATCAGCTCAAGCCGTTCCAGGGCTTCTATGAAGATCCAGCTGCAACTCTCACCATTCTCGAACGCAAGGATCTGATCAAACATCATCCGGCTTCTATGGTCAGTGAAGACGTCATCAAGAAGTTCGCCGACGAATTCATGCTCAAGCTCTGGGACATGGTCGACGCTATCGGCACTGGTCTCTTCAAGCTCGAACCGGAAAAGAAGGTCGAAGTCAAGGACGGCAAACTTTCTGGAAAGTCCTTCTGCTTCACTGGCGCTATGGACTACAAACGCTCCGACCTCGAAAAGATGGTCGTGGACAACGGCGGCACCGTCTCTTCTGTCAAGAATGGGCTCACCTTCCTCGTCCAGGCAGATCCGTCTTCCACCTCATCCAAGTCTGTCAAGGCTAAGTCGCTCGGAATCTCCATCATCTCTCCGGAAGAATTCCTCGAAATGGTCAAGTAAGACTCAAGAAAAATTGAAAAATTTCAATCCAAAGGGTTTACGGATCCTTTGGATTTTCTTATATTGTATACGTAAAACTTAATCAAAGGACCTAAAATGAAAATCTCTGTCAATCTCTACACCGCCGAACACTGCTCTCAAGGCACTGTCGAAGGTCAACTCTTGATCATCGGTGGCACTCCCTGCATCATTCCTATCGAAAACCATTTTCCCAACTATCCTGACTACATGACTTGCCTCGACTTCGACGGCCATCACATTCAACACGGTGAATATGACGGACCTCTCTGGGTCAAAGCTAGCACAGTCAAATTCAGCAGAACGGTGGAGGTTGAAATCGAATGAAGAAGACAATCGTAGAAGATGATGCATTCAATGGGCTGCACTGCTCTATCTGCAAGAAGCCTCTCGACGATGAACCGAGAATCGTCGAAGATAACAACCTCGTAGGGAAGTATCTCTGCATGAACTGCCACTACGATCGGACAGGACGCTTCATGCGTAGAGGAATCGACTACTGATGGATTTTTCGGATAGAGAAATACCGCAGATCTGTAGAGACTGCATTCACTGCAAGCGCTATCAGGAACTGTCAGACTGGATGCCGAGCTGGCTTCCTTGGAAATACGAATGCGAGAAGGCTAACCCTGGTCCTCCGAAGGTATGGTCGTATGAGAAAAACGAATACATCTGCAAAGAAAAAGAGACAAGAGACGGTAATCTACATCGAGACACTCAAGTACAAGGCGACCAAGGGCACGTGGGAACCTGACTGGACTATCTTCGTCAATCCTACGGTGACACTCAAATCGTCTGGGCTCATGATCAACAATGCGGAATTCGAATACCGCTCTATCGTTCGTGTAGCTATCGATGACGATGTGAGACTCTTCGATGAGGGCTACATCTTTGCAAGGATCAATCGTCTCGGTCTCTCGAACGAAGAACAGGAGAAACTGCTCAGTGAACTGCCACTCAAGGCAGCGACATTCTTCATGGAGAAGTTCGCAGAGAAGATAGTCGTTGATGTTCTCGGAAAGGATCTAGAGATGCCTCCAGATTTTGAACTCATAAAGAAAGCGAAGGCGCTAATACTCGCTAAGAGCAAGAGAGAATACAAGAAAAAAGCAGAAAAATAGGTTTACGATTTGTTTCGATTTTCTTATATTGTATGTGTAACTTCAACAAAGGACCTACAATGAAATCGACTCTCAAGCTGCCTAAGTTCGACACTGAATGGGAAGAAGGAATGATGATCGTGGAAGATCAAGTCTGTGACTACATTCAGAGTCAGCGCATTCTCACAACTGCTATCCGTCTCGGATCTCTCAAGGCTCAGCGCAAACTTCTTCTCGACTGCATCAGCTATGGCGGATACGACGACGCTAAGCGAGCTGAATGGCAAGGAAAGCTTGACCGAATCGAAAAGATCATTCCGATGCTCAAGGAAGATCTCGAAAGAGCGAAGAACTTCTGCGTTCCGTCATGCGACATCACTTAACGAGGAGAAACTATGCCAACAATGATCTACAACGCCAAGAAGGAGTTCTGGCACCCAGCTACCCGCACTTTCCAGACTGAACCGGTAGAGATCGATGATGTTCAGTGGAAGATCGAATATCCGATGGCTGCACGCTCGGACGACACGGTAGATGTCATGCACTACACAGAGAACATGATGAAGAAGGCACTTTCTATCATCGATCACATCAAGGTTGATGACGAATACATCTATACGATGCGCAAGATGAACAACGAATACTTCCACGAGGGTATATGAGATTCCTTGCACTGAAGTTCGTCAAAGCTATGGAGCTGAGATCTGCCAAGATGCTCCACTACATTCAGGAGTTTACCGAGCAGTACAATCGAGAGCATCACGATCTCATCAAAGTCCAAGTCGAACTTCATGGAGTCGGCAAGGACTGGCTGTTTGCTAACATCTACGACGACATCAACATCAAACAGACACGAGTCGGTGAAGAGCACCAAGTTCTTCGTCTAGTCAACTCGAACTTCAAGAGATTCCTTGATAAGATGAAAGCTGTCGTTGATCTGGATGAAAAGTCGCATGAACCTGATCTTGATGGAATGATCAATAGTGAAAATTATCGGAAGGCGATGCTAGATCTCTTCGACTTCTTCGGAGAACGAGACCAGCTTGATCGGACCTTGATCTATCACATCAGTCAGTTCAAGAAGATTCTCGACATAGCTAACGAGCGCATGAATGGTCCCATGAAGTGGTTCAACGGAGCAACATGCAACAGCCTCGCTGGAATAGTCGGCATTAGTGACTACAAGAGACGTCTCGAGGAAGATAGAGAGTTTTTGATCCGAGAAGGCGAATACTACTTCGGAGTCGAGTGCTTAGACTATTTGGAGAAAATCCAAAATAAGGGTTTACAAGAAGTCTAGAAAATCCTATATTGATCATGTAAACTTCAATACAAGGACCTTCAAAATGCTCTCTACCTACCAGTTCAACGAAATTCTCCGCGACATCAACATGGACATTTTCGAACAGAAGTGGGACAAGTTTCCGTCTCTCTTCAAGATCAATCCGAAGCCGTGCTACTCCGACAAGCGCATGTTCGAGCTCACTTCTATGGACTTTGGCACTATCGTCTTCAGAACCGTCGTCGGTCCGTGGGAGAGCACACTCGAAGTCGGCATCGAATACTGTCACGCTGACTCTTATGTCCCGAAGAACAACGCTATCTTCCAGAAGTACGTCAAGATGTTCACGGAGAAGAAGTAATGGATGGACTTTTCGAATTATGTGCACAGCTAGATGATGCATACATGCAGTGCGGAACGGATCCTTTCGATGACATCGACCGAGGATTCGAAGATGACGGTGACGGCAGCTGGAAAGAACGAATGGCTGTGGCTAAGACTGATTCCTTCTTGAAGGATCTGAATAAGAAGGCTGCAGAAAACAAGCCGAAGACGTGGAGACAGAGAAATCGAAAAATCAAGGTCCGTGTCGTGGATCATCTCAAGAGCCGCATCGAGTCAAAGTATAAATAAATCATATCACAATGTGAATGGAGTTTATATGAGCATTCTATCTGAAGGCAACAATTTTGGTCTAAAAACAGCAGTCAAGGAGGACTTCTCGATGGGCGTCGAGGGTCCTCTCGGATTGAATCAGGGAATTCCTCATGGTGGTCCTGGAAAGGGAGTTCTTCCAAAGCCTCTGTATGATCCGAAGGCAAAGGCAGTTCCGCCGACTAAGAAAGAAGACGACGACACTGAGAAGAACAAGAAGGAGATGGAGAAATCTCTCAACAAGAAGACGGTCACCGAAGCCGAGCATCTCAAACATTATGTTCCTTCGTCATACATAGAAGAAGTATCTGGTGAGATGGTGATCTACTTCGACGAGATCGGCAAGGGCGGCAGAGAGCGTGACAAGTACTATGACGCTCTGGACAAGGATCCGAAGGTCAAGAATCGTCTCTATGACCTCTACGCTCGCGGAGTCGACGAAGATGACGCTGCCAAGAAGATCATCGCATTCATCGACACTATGAGCGTATCGAAGCCGAAGCTCTCTAAGAACTGCCAGCTCTTCATCAGAAAGACTGACGGATCTAAGTCAAGACTTCAGTTCGTATCTCCTGCAGAAGCACGCAGCAGCAAAACGCTCATCGACATCGTGGACAAATACACTTCTGACTGGGTTGAGCTGTGGACTGAGAGATATGAGCTTGACAAGGACGGCTATGCCTCTAAGACGATCGAAGGCAAGCACATCGACAATCCGAAGAAAGTCTCTGAGAAAAAGAAGTGCTGTCATGGACACAACCGTCTAGAAGAGGATGCAAAGGAAGAGTACAAGACAGCTCTCAATCTTCTCCGCAATCTTCACTATCAGGTCTACAACGGCGGAATTCAGCAGTGCGCAATGAACGGCTATCTCGACGATCTCGAAGACTATGGACCTAACCAGTTCATCGCAGATCTCAGAAACGAGATCGACGTATCGACAGATGCTGGCGCTGAGTGCTTGAAGGCTGCTCAGATGTTCGTTGCTGTTCTAGATGAAGTTCAGAAGACAAGAGTCTGTCCAGAGTGTGGTGGCGAGGGTCAGATGCAGGAGGAAGACGAATATGGCGACACCGAGTATTCAGACTGCCCTTACTGCAACGGCAACGGCTCAGTAGAGGTTGACACTTATGCAGACGCTGACTTTGGCGACTTCTCGGACAACACCTGGGACGACAAATGGGACGAGAAGTACTACCAGCTCAACGGTGACATGATCGATGATGCTACTGGTCAGACTCATACGCACTCTGTAGTCCTTGATGCTCTAAGAGGCGCACAGAAGAACGAATCTACAGCACAGAAGAACGAATCTACGATCGAACAACCGTTTGAAGACTTTCTCCAGAGGGTAGACCGCTTCCTCTGGAAGGCTGGCTACGAATCTGATGAGATCGAAGACTACATCAACGGGCACTACGATGAGCTCAAGGCAGCATTCGAAGATGGCAAGACCGCTGATGAGGCGATATACGACATCTAGCCTCTGCTCTTAAAAATATCAAGGCGCTGGGTTTACAAAACTCGGCGCCTTTCTTATATTTTACACATGGAATATATGGATATTCTCAAAGAGCGGAAAGTTCTAGAAGTGAGACTCGCCAGAGTGACGAGAGAGATAAATGACTATTGCTCAGGAAATAAGCACACTGAGCGTCTCACGTTCACTCACAAGATTCCGAGGAATGGACGATTCAAGGGCTATCCTCTCATTACTGGTGACTTCCGTTCTGAAAGATACGGCCTCTTAGAGGACTGCGTGATTCTGACGAATCCGTGCGCTAAGTATGAAGCCGAGAATAGAGGCACGAGAATCTATGATATCCTGAAGACCTACGAAGACTGGACGGGCGTCATCCGCTTCGCTAAGTTCGATCCATGCAATCAACAACATCCGATCAATCATGACGCTATCCGCGAGAATATGGGCATTGAGCCAGTTGGGAACAGATTGATGAGGAGCCATCAACATCTTACCGAAGATGAGTTCGACTGGTTCAGATTTGTAGAGGAACGAGACAAGCCGGAATGGAAAGAGGACTGGTACGTGATAGACTTCTTATTCATGTTGAATCTCTACGGGCAGCTGATGTGCGCTATGTATGGAGGTTAGAATGATCAGTATCACTCCAGGAATGGACTATGAGAAAATCAAGGTTACGAAGCACGCCAACGTGAAAGGGTATGCTATCGGAAAAATCTTGCAGAAGTTCGAACCGAGGATCCAGTGGGATTTGATGGATCCTGCGACACTGAGCGGTTCTTTTCATTCAACGGTCTCTTATGAGTTCGCGGACAAGGTCGGAAGGAAGCAGATCGACTGGAAAGAGTGCAATGTCGTCGATATTCTTCGGCTGGAATTTCGATTGAGAGATGGCAGTATCTTTGAACTCTGGAACGGAAAGAGATACGATGAGTACTTCGAGCGTATCGAATACATAAAGAACAGGGTTCGCAATGGCGACTTTAGTGACTTCACCGAGTATCAGTTCCTCAAAGACAGAAGCGGCGACTGGTTCAAAGAAGCCGAGACACAAGAGGTCAGCAAGACACTAGGAATCGATAGAGCAGAGGGCACACAACATCACAGATTCAAGAACTTCACACCAGCTATCCTGAGCAGAATCGCTGATCACGTAGAGAATATGCTTCGCACTGAACTGATAGGTGACGCCAAGATGAAGAGCGTAGAGCCTATTGATTTTAACGATTTTTCCTTTGAAGACGTAGAAGAACAATTGAGCAAGGTTTGGCATGTTTAATCTAGAAATTGAAAAAATGAGAAAATCTATTCAGATGAAGGTTTACCGTTATCTGAATCAACTCCGTGAGAACTATCCGCAGTTACTGTTCCAAAAGTTCGACGGAGCAACACCTACAGATGGACCTAAGATCCTTGTTCGAGCCGAAATTGCATATAGCGAGCACTACGAGTACTCACTCGAACTGCATGCTGGAGCAATCGTGACAACCTGTTTGAAGACGATGGTCCGTTTGGAGAATGTCGGAAATCCATCAGATGATCCAGATGACCTATCGATTCAGAATTTCAACAACATTCGAAAGGGAAAAGAGATAATCGACGAGATGCACTCATATCTCTTCAAGACTGTTCTCGGAAAGATCGACAATGAAACAGCCCTATATAGCGCATTCATGCTTTGTAGAGACGAATTTCTCAGAAGGATGAGTGATTCATACCTTCACTTCTTCGTCGAGTATAAGCGCATCCTACGAGCAACGAATTCACGGAAAGAGTTCAAAGATGACTGGAAGGACAGATTCATCAACGCTACGATCAAGACGCATCTCCCTGAAGTTTCTACCACTGGTCGTGATGAGCTGAAAGAATTCTGCAGGCACGAGAAGCAGCTTGTCGATGCTATGGAAGAGTCACGTCCGAGACAAATCGAGGATGTGACGCAGAGGGTTGATCTCATGATGAAAATGATGTCTTCGTCCGATTTTGTCAGACAGCTGTATGTTGATGAAGAGGAAAAGGAACCCGCTAAAAAAGAGACAAAGAGCGCATTCCTCTCATTCATCAGCAAATTATCCAATGGTCTATTTTAGAAAAATCTGAAATAGGGGTTTACAAATCTCGCTGAAAATCCTATATTAAAAATGTAAAACCTCAACCAAGGACCACAAGATGGAAAAACGCAAGATCGAACTCTACAACTACATCGACGACCATGACGCTGAACGCGCCGCATCTCTTCTCACTAATCCGACTTCGAAGAAGCTCACTCAGTGCTTGAACGGCTACCGTGCTGCAAACGGCGACAAGAAGAAGCGTCGTCGCACTGCTCTCTTGGCTGCTCTCACTCTCATCGAAAACGAAATCGGAACGGACGAAATTCTTCGCGCCATCAACTTCATGACCAGCGACAACAATCTCACTAAGGGTGAAGTCGACATCGAGTTCGCTAAGGATCTCGCTTCTGTGATGAAGTCCGATAATCGAAGCCAGAGCATCATGAAGGACATCATCAAGAACATCAAGGGCAGCACAGGCGACATCGACGATGTCAAGATCCGCAGGAAGTTCGAAGTCCGTCTCGCTATCCTCGAACACAAACCGAAGGCAGATGTTCCGTTCATCATCTCGTGGTCGTAATGATGCCCAAGTACACGCTGCATCTGAGTCAGTTGCTTGGAAGTTACGGTGATCACATCGTAGAAGAGTGCGTCGAACTGAAGAAGTTCGATGTCTCTTACTATTTGAAGAACACCACTCAGCTATACTACAGACGCCAGTTGAACTTTGCGCTACTTCTCAGGGCAGTGTTTCTTCCTGAGAAGGCGATAAATAAGCTTACACTGATTCAGCAAGCCTTTGGAGAAGATGTAAAGGGAATCACTCATGAAGAAGCCAACCGACTCTTACTGGAGTTCAAGAACTGGCCAGTCTTCTACAGTGGACTTGAGCGTCTGAAGAGCGCATTCCGAGAGAATACCTTTCGATACGAGATATGGGGAATCGACTACCTGAAGCGACAGAAGCAGTATCTCATGCGCATAGCGAAGATGGAACACATCCATCTGGCAGAAATAGATCAATTCAATGAAGAAAACAGGGACAACAATCTAATAGAGTTCTACGACTCGTGAGGTATAAATAAATCATGAAAGTAATCAAGAATCCAGAATGGTCAGAAGAGCAGATCGAAGCGTTCAAGAAGAAGATCAAAGACAATGACGGGTACTGTCCGTGCGCATTGGCCAAGACACCTGACACTAAGTGCATGTGCAAAGAGTTCAGAGATATGATCAAGTCTAAGACTCCTGGCGAGTGCCACTGCGGGCTTCACGTTCTGGTTGAAAGCTAAGGAGAAGATATGGCTAAGAATAAAATCATCTGTTCATTCGACGCTGGTTCTAGAGCTAAAGAGTGCGCTATGGTAGGCGCTGTCATGACATTCAACGGAGAAGAGAATGATGACACTGTCTTTGCTCTGTCTGCTGCTGATGGAAATCTAGTCAAGATTCTGGTTTCAGAAGAAGACTATAGTCCAGACGCTGCAAAGAAGCTCCTAGCATCTATGGCTAAGACTGGCCGTTGGATGTTGGAAGTGGCTAAGAATGGTTGGGACGGAAACACTGGCGAAGAGATGCTTAAGATCTTCAGCTATCCGGACGAAGGGACTGTGTTATACACCAACATCAAGGATGAGGTTGATGTGACTGTGGAGGACATCCAGAAGGTCCTCGATGAAATCACAGCAGCTCAGCAGATGTCTCTCGGCGAAGCACTCGATGTGATCAAGAGCGCTGGCTTAGCCGTAAAGAAGTAATCTTCGACAACAAGAAATCTGAATCCGAGGCGTAGAACCTCGGATTTTTTGTATGATGAAAAAGTTGACTATATTTTACTTGTATGTTTACAGAGAAAGCAAGAGAAGAAGATATTGTAAGAATTGAGCGCCATCACTTCAAGGCCTCTCCCGACGAGACCACTATCGACATCGCCAATATGCTCATCGAGAATGAGCTGAGGGGTCAGCTAGAGAATCAGGTAGACGACGCACAGAACTTCGTAACCAGAGGCGGAGAGACCTACTTCATGAGGATATGCACTATCCTTGCGGTATGCAGACTCTTCGGGGAGGAGGACAAATTGAGGGAGGGCGTCAGGAGAATCTTCGTGGAGAATGCGACAGACGCAAGCGAGGATCACGGTCCTGACGCATCGCCTGAAGCGAATGCGAAGTTCGTCGATAGGATGTGCGATGCGGTGATCCACGACGACTTCATCTCAATGCTCGTCGTATTCTATCGACAGCTCTTCTTGAATCAGGGAGCTTTCGGACCTGAAGATCGTGCAAATAAGATGAGAATTCGATTCAGGATTCTAAGAGGATTCAAGATCGATTCCGAGCTTTGCGGAAGAGATATCACTGA
>Ga0326513_10001175_pt1 | contig 21325 bp, 23 predicted proteins | sample 2_2465_0518_D_FD_203654 | JGI IMG/M metagenome (GOLD analysis project Ga0326513, IMG submission 203654) | Bovine rumen microbial communities from UC Davis, California, United States - 2_2465_0518 | ecosystem: Host-associated > Mammals > Digestive system > Stomach > Rumen | place: USA... | reverse complement strand
TTTGTAAATATTATTATCTATGGAATGTGTTAAATTATTCTTTATGAGCCTGTTAGCGTAATTTCTACTTCACTTGAACTTGGACTTGTAACACTATTTAAAACTTGTTTAACTGTGAATTTATATTTCCCTGCAGTAAGTTGTTCATCAGGAGAAACATCAAATTCACCATTATTATCAACTATATTAGCGCCACCTGTCGTGTCTAATGCTATTTCCGTACCATCTTTAAATAAGTGTATCGTTGCGCCTTTAAGCCCTTCGCCTTCAACATGGAAAGAAGCTGCAGTTTGTGACGTTTGACCGTCATCTATTGTCGGGGTACTTAAACAGTTAATAGTTTTAGTAACTGCAGACGATGTTACTCCACTAATAGATTGTGTTACACTTATTGCATTTTCTGAATTTTTCTTTAATGAAATATTAGCAGACCATCTACCGTTAGCATCAGCTATTGTATTTATATTACTTGAATTTGCAGCATTAGCAAGGTTTACTGTTGCATATTCATTTGCTGTACCTGCAAAAGTATAAACATTATTTAATGTAGTTACCGTTGTGTCTTGCGGTGACGTTATAGTAGGTGCTGATAAAGTACCTTTTATCAAGTTAAAAATTATAGGCTGTGTCGTTATTGAACTTTCAGTATTGCTAAACTGCTGGAATGCTAAAGTTACTTTCCCTGAAGTTGTAGTGTCGTTACCAAACAAGTCACTACAATTTACTGTGATAGTGCATTTATCGCCGCCCCATACTGTTGATTCAATATTTACTTCTTGTGCTACGCCTTTATAAAGTTTAATAGTACTACCAGTTTTCCCTTGTAGTTCGAAAGTTATTTTTGAACCACCTGTGCCATTTGCCATAATACTCATATTTTTATAGAAATCTTCAATGTTAATATTACCAATTTTAGTTACATATGGTACTTCCAAATTGGCTTGTGTCCAAATATAAGTGTTATGCTCTCCGACTGTATTAAACGTTACATATCCTACAACTTGGTCTCCAGCACTACCCATTGAAAATTTACTGTGTAGTGGGTCTTCTGCCGAACCACCTATAGATTCAGGGTATACTGTTGCCCTTTGTCTTATAGCTATATATGAATTGTTTTCAGAATACATTAATTCATCTTTGTTTAGTCTTACATAGTCGCCTGCGGCTTTTTGCCCAACTGGCATAGCTCGCAAAAGATAATTTGCATAATTTATTACTTCATTATCTTTAACATATGTCATGTCTACTTCTAATTTCTTAGAATAACTTTTTACATTTTTTGTTTTTGTTTTCTCACAGATATATTGTATATCTTCATCATCAGGGTCTAATTCTTCTGTGAGTTCTGTTATTCCTTCGCACATTAAAACAAATCTTGGATTTTCATAACTATATGGAATTCTTACGTTTATTAAATGCGCGAGTAAGGAACGATGTTCTGCCGGTGTTCCCATTATAATTACCTCTCTTTATATAAAAAAATTAAGCATTACCGAAATGGCAATGCTCGTTAATTAAAAGTTTGATTATATTAAACTACAACTTCTACATCTGTTAGAAATAACTTTAGAAGTTAGATTCCATATTTTACCATTTATTTCCATTGGATATAGATATGTGTTTAATACTGATTTCAAGAGCAAATCTCTGTAGTTAGGATTTAAATAATCTTTAGTAAAACTACTACTGTCTCCATAAGAAACAGAAACTTGCCCTGCTTGTTCGCTTCTGATATTGCCTTTACTCTCTCCCGAAGCGATATTGAGAGAGTTATTAATTATTTTCTCAAATTTATCAAAATATTCAGATAATGCGCAAGCACATTTCTTTACTTGCTCAATAAGTTTTTCAGGCAATAAAGTTATTTTATAGTCATCTACTCTATCCATAGTATTAGCCGAAATATAACTGCAAGCTTTAAATGCTGACTTTTGAAATTCATCTGAAGTTAAACTCCCGCCATATTCATTTAAATAATAAGAGTAATCTATAAACATAATACCACCTTATCTTTGTATAAAGTAAAAGCCCGAACCGCCTACCCAAGCAAATTTATCAATATCCCTTGTACTAGACTCATTAGTTTGTTTCCACGTTGTATTAACTATTCCCTGATGATTTTCAAGTCTTATACAATTTGAACCTCCTTGAACTGTTAAAACAGTATCCGGGGTAAGTGAGCCACCATCATGATTAATGATTGTACCACCTAATTCATAAACTGAAAAAGCAGTGTCATGCAAACTAGTAAATGGTAAGCCATTTAAAGCTGCATAGCAATTGTTTTCTATAAGCTGTAAGGCTTGAGTTACTTTTATTTTAAGATGGAAAGTTAAAAAACAAATATTCCCAATAACGGAATATCTCATCCAATTGTATTCTTCATTGCAATCAAAAATCCATCTTGGTATTCCTTGGTCAATAGGGCCGGTATTGTTTTTATCAAGAAGCCCTGGTGTTAACTTTCCTTCATAAATATTACCCCAGTCAATCAAGCTCTGGACTTTATCATCTATAGCGGGGCCTGTATGGCTTGAGTTATAAACTTCTGACATACCAGCCTCAGTTAATTGTTACAGGTACACTAACATCTGAAGATTCAATAGCCACAGAACCATTCTTGATTAACTGGTTCTTGTATCTTATCTGGTAAATATATTCTTGATTACCTTGAGATTTAAATACAGCTTGTCCATTACTATCAGTTTTGATATTAGAGCCTGCAAACTTAACAGTTACACCTTGTACAGGGTCACTATTACTGTCAGTTGCTGTAAATGTTACGGTATACATAGTCGGTTGATGCCCCTGTTCAGAATTTACAATAATTGCAAATGGGAATCTCGAATTCGTCTGGTTAAGGATATTAATCGGATTCGGTATAGCAAAACCAATTCTCCATTTAGCACGCATGACTTGAGAGTCTTCATCAAACATAGAGTGAAGTGTTCCACCATAGTTTGTAGCAGCATCTGCCGAAATTTTAACTGTCATGTCTTCACGTACTGAATACATAGCCTGGCTAAAGTCACCGACTATCATTAATGCTTTGTTATCATCCCACGCACCATTGTCTAAATAATATTTATTCAATTGTTCAATGAATGGTAAATACAATGGTCTTCCGACACCATCTAAATTCATTCTGAACTTAGCTTTCATACCAACGCCTGCTACTAACGCAGTCGGGTCATATCCACTTTGTTCAACCAATGATAAAGCATTGTTAATATCGTTGTTTATATTTGTCGTGCTCTGAACTACAGCACCTGCTTGATAACACGCAGTAACAAGGTCTGCTCTGAATCTTCTAGGTTTGTTAACACCCATAAACACAGCTTGGTCAAAAGCTTTACCATAGTGTTCTTGAAGCCTTGGGAGTATTTCTCCCCACATGTCAAAAACAGCGTCTTCACGTACGTTATCCGGAATGATTACACGAGCTGCATATTCTTCCGCGTACATCTCGACCATTTCCCACGCTTGGTCAGTCAATGGCTTAATAGCATTATCTGAATTTAACCATCCACCTTCAGGGAGCATCGAAAGAGCAGGCATTAAAACCTCATCTCTTAACATATTGCGCCCTCTTTTAAATATCTGTAAAGCGACTGAATATTTCGTTGCACCTTGAATTATCTCATGTACTAATTCAGGAGGAATCAACGACTGCGCAGCCGACCTATCAATAATATCTGCCATTTTAATTACCTCTTTTGTTAAATTTTGGTTATTCTCCTAGAAAGAAAATCGTTCATCCGAAGATGAGCGTCTGTTGATTTATTATTGCTTTCTAAATTCGGAGAAGTATTTATTATTTTATTTCGTTTAAGATATTGTTTGTTATTTTCCTTGAACTTAGTTAAGCAATCATCAAAAGATTCTTCCCCTCTAGTTTTATTAATCTCGTAAACTATAAAATCTAAATATTTGTTATCAAAACCTGATTCTAATATTTTAAGTTTCTGACCATTTATTCTTTCCTTTTCAAGCTCTGCTTTAATATTTAAAGCTTCTTGAAGTTTGCCTTTAATCGATTCAAAAGAATCTTCACCGAGTTCCTTTAAAATTCTTCTTTCGGTACTTCGTGTAATTCTTTCTTCTCTGGCTTTTTTATAGTCAAAATGGTCTTCTTTTTCGGTAGTTTCTTGAACTACATTTTCTTTTTCAGGATTTGTTTCAATAACTTTAGATTCTTCTTGTGTTTCCATTTTATCTCCTTTTTTTAACGAGGTAGTTCCTCAAATTAGCTTCTTTTAAGTGTTAGCTGCACTAATGAACTGTTTTAACGAGATTATCCAGTTCCTCAATATTGAATTTGTTTTTGTTAGTTTGTAAAATAGCCTTTGCAGAGATTGTCCGAAAAGGCGGTTAGCCACTCCAATTGAAAGGAGTGATGATTATGAATACTGATTTGTTGCTAATATTTTTAATATTGCTTACTTATCATGAAATCATAAAAAAATAACTGCCTCCTGTCCAGAAGCAGTTAATTTATTAATGGCTTTATAACAGAATTAAGGGCTAACCGTATTAAACGGTGTCTCTGCTATTATTATATTCACCGAAAATAAAAAGTCAACCGTATACTTTTTACGATGTTAATTATTATTATATACATCAAAAAATAACCGCCTACTTGTCGAATAAGTAAACGGTTTATACTTAATTTACAATAGGACTAACCGTCTTTAAACGGTGTTCTTGCATTTATTATATCCATAAAAAAAATAAAAATCAAATGCGAGAGTTAAAGGGAATAAAATAAGATAAATTTTTAAAAAAATACTTTAAAGAGGATATTTTAAAGGAGTCAATCATTATGAAAAAATTCAGTTACTCTCGCATCGCCGAAGATTATTTAGCACCCTCGGTTATCTTTTGGTATTCTTCTTCGGTTATAACACCTTTTTCCTTGGCTATTTCTACTTGTCGTTTGCTCCATAAACCGCGGTCATAATTCTTTTTAATTAATTCGTAATTCATATATATTCCTCCAAATTATTGAAATAAATTTTATTTTTGAGTATTATCAGAAAAGCGTAACCTGGGAGTACGGGTTCATTTCTCCAATTCTAACTTTCTTAGTTAGAGAAAGGAGGGATGATTATGGGCTTTAAGATATTTTTTAAAATATTTAAAATCGTTATTTCGATTTTAAAAATATTCAAAAAAAGAAAAACCTACCGTGCTAAAATCACGGTAGTAATTAATATAGACATAAATTAATGAACCCGTCACCAGGTTACGCTGTTATTATATTCGCCGAAAATAAAAAGTCAACCGCGTGGCAACGCGGTCATAATTATCATCATTAAAGTTTGACCCGTAACCGAGTTACACTATTAGTATACCCATAGAAAATAAAAAATCAACTACATATTTAATACGAATAACCTACTACACTAGTAATATATATTAAATTTTCATTACCATGCATTTCAACACTTGCATTCCAATGTATTACTGCCCAAGCTTGTCTCTCATCTAGCCATGTTAATGATGTACCATTAATAGAAATTTCCGCTGTTCTTACATATATTTGCCCTGCCCAATACGAACTTATACTTAATGAAATAGACTTACCGTTTGGGCTATAAACTTTTGTATATGCATACTTATTGTCATCATTTCTATAATAAATTTCAATATAGCTATAATTTGCTGAACTACTAGATAAAGTAATATTTGACTGTGTCCCAGAAGTATTGCTATACAATGTGTATGCTTTCATAACTCCTAAATTTGTTCTTGCAGCAATTGCAGTTGTAGCGCCAGTGCCACCTTGAAGTATTGGCAAAGTACCATTAAAATCAGTTAAATTTGTAGGTTTATTAGATAAATCGTTATATGAACCACTTATTGCTACTGTGCTTAAATCATTTGTATTTACTTTACTATTTAATAAATTATTAGTTTCAGTTTTATTATAATAGTTATTCAAAGTTGTACTAACAGCATTCTGCGACATAACATTAGTTGTGCTAGAACCTGTTGTTTGAACTACAACTGTTTTATTAGCTTCTGATTCAATACCTGCTAATTTAGTTTTCTCTGCTGTTGTATAATCTTCTGTAGATAAGCCTTTACCTGTTACTTTATCAACCTTAGTGTCTAATAAATTATTAATTTCAGTTTTATTATAATAATTAGATAAGTCCGCTTTCTGGATTCCAAGCAGCTCCCAGTTGTTGTTTACATAGATATACTCTTTGTAAATATCTGAAGATTCACTATTCGATGGGACAAGATAAACAGTAGTTGGTGAAATATTACTTGACGGTAAAGTTTGGACTACTTTAATATCAAATTTAGGTATAGTATCAATTAAGTTATCAACTTCAGACTTTGTGTAATAATTAGATAAATCAGATGCAATTGAATCGATTAAATACTTTAAAAGCATTTCATCTCTTGATTGAGGTTCTAAGCTTTCAATATCTTCTTTAGTTGGGATATAAGCATCTTGTTTGCAATAAGGTCTTAACCATTCTGGAATTTCTCCCATAATTTTCGCCTCCTTTTAGTTATTTGGTATCGCTTGGATTTTGTCTGCATATTTTGCCTCATTTATGTGTCTTTGCCACTGTCTGAAGAGCCAAGAGCCATATATTTAAGTAGCATTTCTTTTCTAGACTGTGGTTCTAAATTTTCAATATCTTCTTTAGTTGGTATATAAGCACCTTGTTTGAAATAAGGTCTTAACCATTCTGGAATATTATCGCTCATATATCGCTCCTTTTAATTTATTTTGTTTTTTGGTATAGTCTTTTTTAGCGTGGCTTTATAAGCACGGGCATTTCGTTTAACCCAAGTTTTGGGCGAAAGCGAGGTGACTATTATGCGTGAGAATTTTGCTATTTGGTTAAGTATTATTTCATTGATACTTCAACTTTTAAGTTTGATTCAAACACAAATTAATAATAACCGTGCTTCTAACACGGTTATTATTGAATATTACATTTCAAGATAATGGCCTTGTGCAATAGCCACGCTATTATTATATTCATTGAAAATCAAAAATCAATCACTTGGTATCGCTTGGATTTTGTCTGCGTATTCTGACCAGCCGCTAGCTGCTTTGTAGGCATCTACTGATTCGGCTGGGACATAGATTACAAGGTTTGGGCTTACAGTGCCAAATTTATTAACGTCCAAATATGGTGGGGTTGTGGCTTTTACTGTTACACTTGTTAAACTTGTGCAATTATTAAAAACTTGACTCCCAATACTAGTCACACTATTCGGGATTTCTATACTTGCTAAACTTGAGCAATAAGCAAAAGCCACATTTTCAATTCTAGTAACATTACTCGGCATCTCTATGCTTACTAAACCTGAGCAATACTCAAAAATATTATTGCTAATAGTTGTAACATTGTTTGGTATTGTTATACTTGTTAAGTTTCGGCAAAATTCAAAAGCACCAACACCAATACTAATAACACTGTTTGGGATTTCTACACTTCGTAAGTTTGTGCAATGGCTAAAAGCATTACCACTAATAGAAGTCACATTATTTGGTATTGTTACACTTGTTAAATTTGAGTAATAATAAAAAGCATAACTCCCAATACGAGTAACACCCTTAAGCATATCCGCAGTTATATTGGTAGCAGTTCTCTCTATAATTGATGGATCTACACCACCGCCAGAACCGCCGCCTCTTCTAATAATAAATCCGTCACTCATCTAATCACCTTCAGTTTTATAGGTATATCAATAGTAGGCTTGGTATCCAAACAAGTAGCAGTTATAGAACCATCCGCAGTTTCAATCTTCGATAAACAGCTAAATGCCTCAAGTTGAGACTTAGCAGTCTCAGCGGTTGATGATAAAACTACATCTATAATCGGCGTATCAGTTGCAAGAATTCCCTGAATATTTACAGTTTGTGTAAAAGGTGCGTTGCCACTGGTATCTGCCCAACCTAAAGCCGTAAGTGTAGTAGTATAAAGTTCGCTTAAACCATTTATTTGTGCATCACTTTTAATTTCAAGCGTACCGCCTATTACTGTTTTTTCTCCGCCTTGTTCTGTATAATTTTTTGTATTATATGACATTAAAACATTCCTCCAATTAATTTAATAAAATAAAAAATGCTTTGAATTTATTTTCTTATTGTTTATAATTTCAATTAGCGTGGCTAGTAAAGGCACGGTTTGGCTATCATTATTAATCCCGAAGTTGGGAGGTGATAGCTTTGTTATTAGAGTTATTTTGGTTTTTAATTGATTTAGCTCAATTTGTTTTGTATTTAATTGAAAAATTTAAAGAGAAACAAAAAAATAATAACCGTTGCCCTAGACAAGTGACGGTTATTATAATCATTTTGAAATAGCCAAACTAGTACTACTAGCTACGCTATTATTATATATAACGAAAAATAAAAAGCAACCATGCGCTTATCATGGTTGTTGTTATTATGATACATTATTGATAACGACCCGTCTTTTGGGTCACGCTATTATTATATTATAAAAGCAAATAAAAATCTACACTTCATTCCCCCAGCAATCCCAACCAACAATTTCTTGCCTTGCGAATAATTCAATTCTTGATAAGTCTCCACATAATTCAACAATTCTTTCTCTAACTTCGTCAGGTTTTCTTGAATGTTCTCTAATTCTGCTAATAATAACGCTGTGTACTTTTGCAGATATTCTTTTAGGTTTACCTTTTGTAGCAATCAAACATATTTCTGCATTTGAACGCGTCCAACGCCCCAACCCCCAAAAAATAGAATCGGATTTTTTATTTTTTTTTATCCATACAAATCCACAAGTTTTATAAACAAATCCCCACTTTTTTATAATATCGAAACACTCATTTAATTTAGGCATTGTAACCCAAATAAACAATATACAATTTTTGTCAGCTATCTGATTTATTGGTAAATTAGCTATTGATTTGTTATCCATAACAGAATATTTGCAACACGAACCTCTCAATCCTGCTAAAGCTTTGTCTTTGTATTCCCATGCTGGGTCTGCATAAATTATTTTGTATTTATTAAAAGTATTATAGATATCAATTTTAATTTTGTACCACCAAAAATAAGCACTTTGAATTTATTTTTTTATTGTTTATAATTACATAAGCTCAACCGCTGCAGCTTCTATACAACGTTTGGGCTGGTGTGTGATTGATTTGGATTTGATTGTGCTTCTCTTTCAGGTTCAGGTTGATTATTTACAATATTTGAGATTTTATTTTTAGCAGTTTGCTCGTCTTCGCTGTACCATTTCATGCGATATTCTTCGAGCGACATTGCTCCCATTTGTACATCGAGTCTGTCTTGCTCTCGCTTCGTTGCATTACTCTCGATGATAGAGTCGTCGAAATCAATAGTGATTTTCGATGGTTTAGGTATGTTAAATATACCAAAGTATTTACCTATATAAATTATAAGTTCGACCATTTCAATAAGCGCAATTTCAAGAGGATTTTCGTGCTTATTAATTGTTCGAAATAAATCAGAGTTTTCGGATACAACTTCTGTTGCGGTTTTACCAACGAGAACTTCACCCATTCGATAGTAATTTCTACCGAATCCTAGTTTCATACATAAAATATCAAGGTGAGTTTGGATTGCAGTTCTTAATTCTTCAATCCTTAGGGTTCCGTTGACTTCTTGGACATAATTGTTGGTGTTTTTCCCTTCAAAACTGCCGTCTAATAGATAAAACACAACATCTTGAGGGTCGAACGCATTTCTAAAACCGTTTGCATCAACTTTTAAAGCGTCTTGAGTTACAAACAGACGTTTGCGTCCGTTTTGTATTTCATTAGTAAAACTATCATAAGTTAAGTCTAAAGCTTTAATCGTATCTATTGAATTAGCATAAATAGGTAATCCGAATGGGCTATCCATATCTATGTTGTTAACTATGGCAGTCGATATTGGTATAAACCATCGCTTGCGACTACCTGTCCTTATTTCAAAAGGTAAATCATCTAAATCTATTCGTTCTAGTCTGCCACAACCGTCAGACTTAAATCGGAAGTTGTTTATTATATATTCTCCATCTTCATCACGCCTATGGATTTGTACGTTTTTGATTAAAGATGGTTTTTCATCTAACCCAATTCTTACAACTTCCTCACTTACAAACGCACATTCATATATTCCTTTGCTTCCAAACGACAAAGGATAGATGTTGTTTGCTGTTATGAATTGTATATTAATTCCTAAATCTTCATCTGGAGAAACCAATATACAACAAGTACCTAATGCAAAAACTTTTTCTATAGCTTGATTTGCTCGAATATTAAACTTATTTTTAGTTAAAATATCGTTAATTACTCTATTTGACTCATCATTATCTAAGGTAATCGTGACTTTTTCATTCATTATTAAATCGGCAAAATTTTCACATATCATTTTGGCAATATTTAAAGAATAACGGTTTCTGTAAACTTTTTGCTCACCATTGTAAACGTAGTATTTATGGAATTCTTCAATATAACCATTATACCAGTTCATATAATTTTTAATGGCTTCTTGCCCTTTCTTTAAATTGCCGATGTCATATCCTATTTGTTTAAAGAAATCTTCTAGTGTCATAATTACCTCTATTCAAATAACAAGCATTCGTTTCTTAGGCTCAGGCCTTAATTCTTCAGTCATTATCTGTTCAAATATAGTCAGATAATTTGCGAAAGCATATTCAAAAGCATCAAGTACGTCTACATTAAACGTACCATCATCAAGTCTTGTATCTTCTTTGTTTGGGTCCCATATAGCGCTTTCTAAAGATTCTATAAAATTTTTACAACGCTTATGGATTTTAATTCTATGAGTTGCCAGCATACTGCAAGTAAATGAAATTCTGTTATTAATTTTGTATTTGTAACAATCTTCTACAGAAATTTGAATATTTTTCTGTAGGCAAAATCTTTTAAGCCCTTTGGTTATAACCTGACCGAGGCCGCCCCAGTCAGCTACAATACTTCTTACAAACCCATATTCATTAGAAACTTTTAAATAGAATTCATAAAATCTTTCATACATCTCTTCAGGAGAATTAACGCCATTGATAACTAACTCATCAAGCACATACATACAATTATAATTTCGACCAATGCCAATGCATATAATAGCGGTCGTGCTTTTGGAAGCACCATAATCAAGCCCAAAATGAACAGCGGCAATATCAAATATATCAATACGCTCAACAAGAAACTTGTTTTTATTGTTAGCAAAATAAGCATAAATAAGTCCCTCAGCAGATACCCACTTGCCAAGAATAAACCTATCATAAAACACCCCCGTGAACTGGGATTTTAAAGTGTTTATAATCTGAGGAGATAAAGCTGTGTTGTCTTCTAAATTGAAGTGATACACAGCAACACTTTTGGAATCCTTTTTATCGATGAAGTCTTTTTTAAGCCAATGTGACGGTGTGTCAGGGTTTGTAGTGGCTAATAAAAAAGCTCCTTTGGAAGTTAAACGTGTTAAAAGCATATTATAGAAGTCTTCAGTAAATAAAGTTACCTCATCGCAATATGCCCCCATTAATGTCATACCACGTATTTTGTTTTCAGCTCTTACATCATTAACCCCCTCTAAATATATTTTATGGTCTAGAAAGCTTGCTTCTTTTCTGGTTATGGAATAATGGAAAAGCCCCTCAGCCATATAAGATAAACAGTTTAAACAGTTACGTTTAAGAGATGTAACAGTTTTGCCTACCATTAAAAAATCCATACCTTTAGGAGCAATGCCTACAAGTTGAAGCCATGCAAATAAAGAAACGTACGTTTTACCCGAACGTACGCTGCCCTCAAGAATGTTTTGGAATTTTAACTTATGATGTCTTACATCTTCCAAAAACTCAAGTTGTTTTGGAGAAAATTTAAATTCTTCCATTATCCACTCTTGTCTTCTTTGTCTTTATCTTTCTTGCTTGGCTTACCTGTATCCCAGAATTTATTTAAAGCAACATAAGCATTGGCTTTAAACATTTCTTCGACGTTTTCATTAGCCATAACTCTTAATTCCAAACAACATTCTGCCATGTGTTTAAGTAAGTTTGGCGATTCATTACGTCTGATTCTAAGATTCTCGTAAATATTCATACGGTCATAATATATGCAAGAATCAACTGATTGCCTAAATGTACGACCTGCAAATTTTTCTTTACACGCATCCTCAATGATATCAGGTGCGCCCATACTGAAGAAATCAACGTACTTATCAATACAATAAGTTTTTTGGTCAGCTAAAATAGATACCTGATTGGCTAATGTAAATAATTCAAAGTTTTCTTCATTGAAAGCAGGTATTTTTTTTAAAGTTTTACCCGAAGTTTTTATCTTTTCGTATAAACTACACCCATAAGTTTGTTTACAAAACGTTTGGAGCTGTGCAAGTGTACATTTAAAAAATCCCGTCAAAACTTCAATAGGTATTAACTTGCCTATCTTAGAAAATTTTTCAAATATTTTTTTATCAATTTTAATATTATTTTTAGTAATCTTATCCATATTATTATTATAGCATATGCAATTGCTTTTGCAATACATTTTTTTATATATTTTTATACACTTCTTACTATTTTTATATAATCCATTGATTAAATTTAGTTATATTGTATAATAATAATAGCCTTTAAAAAAGGTGGGCTCGATTTTTTATTTTCGGCCTTTTTAGTCTTTTTTTCATTAATAACTCACTTCTTTTTTTTCTTAATATCACCTACCGATGAATAATCGGTAGTTTGATTTTTTGATTGTTTAAGAATATAATAGTAGCGTAGCTCGTTTTACGGGTTGTTAGATTAATTTAGATTTTATAATAAACAACCGCGTTACTAGCACGGTTGCTTATTTTTTTCAAAATATCAATCGAAAGATTGATTATCTGTAAAATCGTTAAAACAATACTTAGTATTGGAATAAACTTTTTAAGCATATTTATCACCTCATTTCCCGTTTAAGAAAAACGGCATGAAGCAACAAACCCGCGCCACGAACTACGCTAAAAATATTTTATAAAATAAAATTTATTTTTTCAAATTTTGCGTTAAAGAGACCTTTAACGCAATATTTTTTCTTGAACTTCAAAAATTCTCTTGATTATTCTGTATTTATATGTTATAATACGCAATGATATATAATTAAATACGCAATTTTAAAGGAGGAAAATGGCTAATAAAAAAACTCTTGCTATTACAAAAGAACAATACGAAAACATAATAAATATCATGAAAACAGGTTCAGCTTTTTTCAGGCCAAATGAAACTATAGCCACATGTCTTGTTCTGGAAGCTAATCTAGGGCTCAGAATAAGCGATATACTCAATCTTAAATTTTCCGACATCGTAAAAGACGGAGATAGATATAGGCTCGACATCACAGAAAAGAAAACCTCAAAAAAAAGATTTTTCACAGTGCCTTTACCAATCTATCAATATATTCAAATTTATTGTATGAAAAATAATATAAAAGAAAATGAGAAAATATTTAAGATAAAAGTTAGGAATATCCAAACATATATAAGTAAAGTAATTAACTATCTAGGGCTCAAGAATATAAGTACTCATAGTTTCAGGAAATTCTTTGCTACTGAAATCTATCAAAATAACAATTACAACATAGTTTTAGTTCAGAAACTTCTCCAACATAGTTCAGCAGCTATTACTCAAAGATACATAGGCATCACATCCAAAGAAATTGAAAATGCTTTAGACAACCATATACACTTAATTTGATTTTTTTATTTTTGGTGAATATAATAGTAGCGTAACTCAGTTACGGGTTTATAACTATTGTATAATAATAATTATAACCGTATTGTCAGTACGGTTGTTTTTTTTAAGTTCTTAAGTATAATAGTAGCATGACCCAAAAGACGGGTTATTGCTATAGTTTAATAAAAACAATAACAACCGTGTTCTCAGCACGGCTTGATTTTTTTATTTTCGGTGAATATAATAACAGCGTAACCTGGTAACGGGTTTATCAGATTTTATTTAACACTTTTTTGATAAACTGCCGTATTCTCTGTACGGCAGCTTATTTTTTTTACTATATCAATTGAGATATTGATAATTTGTAAAACGGTAAAAATAATACTAAGTATTATAAATCCCTTTTTAAGCATATTTATCACCTCATTTCTCTGCTAAAAAGCAGAATAAGAAGCAATAAACCCGTACTCCCAAGTTACGCTAATTTAATTATATATTTTTATTCTAAATTTTCAATCAAAAATCTTCTTTACATGAATCCATTAGCCTTTTTAAACTCTCTCTTGCTCTTTTTCTTAATTTGCTTGAATGCTCTTTAATCATTACCAAATCGCCAACAGCCTCATTGTATTCTTGATGGTTAAAGTTGTTAATACAACTGTCAATATCTTTTTCTAAAAAATATGAATATGATTCAATAATATTTAATTCTTTGTAAATGTCAGACATGTTATCATCACCTTCATCATTTTCACGTGAATAGTCAGCCTTTATTCTGCTTTTTTTAGAATCTTTGTACCAACTATATGCTCCGTATAAAGATGTAGCCAGATTGATTACATCCAATATTATCCTTGCGTATTGGCCTGTAACTATATCTAGATAAAGCCAAAATACATTGCATACCGACCAAATGAAAAAACATAAGTACATCTTACGAATATTCAGAAGTGTACCTATAACATTGACTATCGAAAATACCCAACATATCCAATCAATCATATAAAGCACCTCCATTTAAAAATTAAAAACGACAAAAAGGCCGCCTTTATCGTAAGATTATACAAAATACCCTTTACTTCGTCAACAAAATATGTAAAATATAACTACGATTTTCGATTATTTGGAGTTGATTGATATGAAAACATTACTTGGATTCAGAAATATGAAACAAATTGATTCTGAAATTTCTAAAATAAATATTGCTCTGGCTATTTCTCAATCAGAGATAAATGATGTTGCTTCTGCCACTGTTTCAAAACCATCTTTATCAGATATCCACTCCCAAAAAAAACATCAAGACTCTACTTTCGTAAATTTCGTTGATGATGTTAAAAATATTCGAGAACATCAAGAAGTATTAAAACAACGTCTTGAATCTATTAAATCTATTAAGAATGCTATTATAAGTTCAATAAATTCCAATCCTGATTCTGATTTGTCAAAAATATTTGAAGCTTATTTTGTAAATAATGAAAAGGTAGATAAAATTGCTAGTGATATGTCTATTTCATCTCCTTATGTTTATAAGCAAATAAATAAATTTTATGATTCTATTAATAGGCTTGCAAAACCTGTGCATTGAAAATTTTAATTGAGATTATATAATTAAATTGGCAGTAGGGACAAGTCTTTATGAAAACATCCCCAACGTGCAGATTTTAAATTTGTTTGCGTTTAGAGGGTGATAAAATGAAGATATTTGCTCGTCTTATTACATGGATTGTTCAAGTGTTTAAAAAGAAAAAACAGCCAGATATAAAAATCGAAGCTGTAAATTCCAAAATAAACATTACTATAATTCATAAAGACTGATGCAAAAGTCCCTACTGCTACTATTATATTCAAAAGCAAATAAAAATCAACTAGCCATTGGCGTAAATTTTGTATATTCAGGTTCCCAATTGAAAATTATCGTATTCGTTTCCCCATGGCGATTCTTTGCTATTATACATTCACATTCATTAGGGTCTATCCTGTCATCTAAAGGCTTATAATACCTTTCTCGATATAACATCATAACTATATCAGCATCCTGCTCTATCGACCCTGAATCTCTTAAATCAGAAAGCATCGGCCTGTGGTCAAGTCGTTGCTCACTAGCCCTCGATAACTGCGATAAACATATTATCGGAATATTTAACTCCTTTGCCATTATCTTTAATTCCCTAGTTATTTCCGATATTTCTTGTACCCTATTGCTAACTCTCCTGCTGCTCGATATTAATTGGAGATAATCAATTATTACCAAAGATACATCTCCAAGCCTCCTTACCCTCGCTTTCATCTCATTTACCGTTATGCATGCTGTATCGTCAATGTATAAATTTGAATTTGAATAACCATCAGAAGCTTTTATAAGCCTCTTCCACTCATCATCGTTTAATTTACCACGCCGAAGCTTATTACCAGCAATTTTGCCTGCCATACTTAAAAGCCTTGCTGCTAACTGTTCTTTGCCCATCTCTAAGCTAAATACCACAGTTTTAGATTTTTCCGAAACATATTTAGCTATGTTCAATGCAAAACTTGTCTTGCCCATACCCGGACGAGCTGCTAATAAAATTAAATCACTCTTGTTTAAACCTGTTATCACAAAATCTAAATCATTATACCCTGTCGATAACCCTAAAATTTCATCACAATCTTCGGAATTCAATTTTCCAAGCTTTTCAAATTCATCAACTAAAATGTCTTTTAAACTTACAATAGCTTCTTTACTTTTTTTCATTCTAATATCATTTAACCTTTCTTCAGTAAATTCAAGTAGCTTTTCACTGTCACCATTTACTGTGGATTCTTGAAGAACGTCCTTTGCTAAAGAAATTAAATTTCTAAGTTCGTATTTATCACAAATTATCTTTGAATAACTCTCAACGTTAGATATCGAAGGCACTATCTGAACAATATCTAACATGTAATTCTTCATTTCTTCTTTTTGGGCACTATCAATCGAAATATTATCAAGAACTGTTACATAATCAATTTTTTTACCAGATGAAAACATTTCAACCATAGTTTCATATATTAATCTATTATTCGGTTCATAAAATGCTTCAGTATTAGGTAAAATTTCTAATACTAAATTTAAATATGAACTATCAAGTAATATAGCCCCTAAAACCGATTGCTCAGCTTCTTGGCTGTATGGCATTAAATTTTCCAGATATAAATCATCTCCAATCTACGAATCAATTTTCAGCTGTTAAACTTAAAACCTTTTTATTGCTACCCATAAGTTTCATTTTATGGTATTGCCTTTGTTCACTCAAAAACTTTGTTCTAACAAGCCTTTTACTTGAAATTTTGTTAAATTCTTCCCATTTCTCTATTACAGCAACACCCGTTTTAAATCTTATTACAAAGCCTGAATTTATAAGCTCATCAAGCGCTGACTCTTCGGCACCTATCATAACAGTAACTCTATCAGGTATACCTACAAATCCCTCATCATCTGCAAATAAAACAAGCCACGAATATAATGCTTGCGCACTTAACGACATAGACATAAATTCTTGTGTCATAAAAATATCTTTGGATATCATTCTTCTTTTGGCCATAAAACTCACCTCAACTCTTTAACATATAACGACCACTAAAATTTGATTTCAACAAAATCTTCTCATCCAAAAATTGTGTTGGCCTATATCTTGATTTCGGCACCCGATTAAATGAATTCCAATCAGTTATAACAATAACACCTGTTTCAAATGGTATTACATATCCTGCAGAAATTAAAAGTTTTAAATCAACGTCCGAACATTTAGTAATCAATAATATTCTTTTAACATTACCGATAAATCCATCATCATCTGCTCTTATTATCAGATGAGTATATAAAAGCTGTGATGTTACAGGTAAATCTAAAAATTTGTCAGAATCATATATATGTTTGGAAATCATTCTTCTTTCTGCCATAAAACTCACCTCGAATTTAATATATAATAATACATAAAATAAAGAAAATCAACCATAAAACAATAAATCACGGTTTTTTTGTCATTTTGCACAAAATCGATGCCCGCAAATGAAGCTGGAATTTACTGGAAATGAAGACACAGTATAGTTTAGTCTAGTACAGTATAGTCCAGACTAGGCTAGTTTTTTATAACTCTATCTGGATTGTGGAGGGGGGTATGAGGGGGGAACCAAAATTTATTACCAGAAAACTGCCAAAATATATGCAAGAAAAAACCGGTGGAATAATCATGCAAATTTCTTACAAATTTACATATATTTCGACTATCTTCTTAATTAATAAATAATTAGGTGTTTACATTTTTAACAGATTATTGTATAATAAGTATAGTTTGGGAATCAGTTGGATTCTCAAACTATATAGAAAACTAAAACATTTCTATTGACTTAATAGACTACGAAAAACACGGTAGATGCCTAATTTATCTTCACATTCTGATAAATCTACTAACTCTTCGTAAAGCTTATCATTATCATAAATGATTTTGCCATTTACTTTATCAAAAAGGTCGCTAAGTTCTTTGTCTATCGCATACTCAGCACCAACAAATATACCGTAGCCTTTTTTCCCTTTATTGGTTTCTCTTACTATCATAAAACCTTTTGCACTTCCACTATCAGTTAAATTGTAAGTTTGAATAACCAAACGATAAGCTAATACGCTAGTATTAAAAATAAAAAAATAAAATACTAAACTGAAAATTAAAAGCCAATTGCTTTTCTGCATTATGCACCCCACTAATAAGATATTATATTATATTCTATGCTATAAACAAAATTTATAGTACAAAGCTATAATTAAAAGAGGTGAATATTATGGATAAAAATTTTAAAACAAGAAATGGCAAATATAGTAAATCAAATAAAACTTTCAAAAAAGATAAAAATGCTATAAAAAAAATTAATGAGAAAATTATTCTCGAAAACTCCAAAGGTAGTAAATATATGTCAGGGCAATTATGCCAAATAATTAAAAACGGAAAAGATAAAAAATTTGAAATAAAAACACCATTTGGATATGCTAAAATTAGAAGAAATTTAGTTGATGAGCTTGTAGTCTTAGGGAAAAATGCTAAATATACTGATATTGTAAATGGAATAATAAAAAAAAACGGAAATGAAATAGAAAATATTAAAGAAATATATGATTATCTAAGTACACCAAGCGATAATAGTATTGATAGTATAGAAAAATTTAATCAAAGCGTAAAAGAAGCCGAAAATATAAAAGAAATAAAAGCACGAAATGAATTGGCAAAATTATCAGCAATTTTAATGTTAAGTGAACCATACAGATTTAAAGACGGCGGAGGTCTTAGTAGAGGTTATATTAGAAAAGCAATTAAAGATATGGAAGGGGGAAAAGGCAAAAACGCTTTAAATAAAATTTTCGGCAATGAAGGGGAAGGTAGTGAACCTAATGCTCCTTTTGCAAGAAGTAACAAAAATAAAAAAACTAAAAAGCGTAAAAAAAACGAAAGTCAATGGTTAAGTGGTAAAAAAGAAATGGAACATGTATTACAAATACCTGAAGATAAAATACCCGATGAAGGAGTAGACAATGAAAAAAAAGAATCAATTAAAAAAAATATAAAACAATTTAGTGAAATGGTAGATTATATTTCCGATAACGAAGATGAAGATAATGGAGATGAAGAAAAAAAAATTTATTTTTCCATAGGTAAGAAAATAAGTAAGAAATGGTTTGGAAATAATTTAATAGAAAGTACAAAAAACAAAGAACAAATAAATGAAGAACGTTACAACCGTAGACTCAGCTCGAGAAAAAAAAGAATAAATAACGAAATACGTAAAAGAAGGAATATATCATCACTTCTAAACTCAATCCAAGAAAATAAAGAATAAATAATTAAATCCGTAAAAGTAGTAATATTAAATATAAATAAAAAACAGTTATAAAAAACAGCCGGCAGGAAACCCTGTCGGCTAATTCCATTGCTGAAATTAAAAAAGAGCGTGATTTTACAAGATGCGGCCCATTACAGACCATCTTAATTATATTACATAATTCCATGAAAATCAACTAAAAAATTACCATACTTGGTATGGTAATTAGAAAACCCCAGAAAGATAATAAAAAAATTCTTGAAGAATTTATGATTCGTAAGGTTTTAAAGCCTTACACCATATATTATATCTCAAAATTCGACTAAGTCAATCATTTTTCGTGGTTTTTCTTTTTTTTTATGGGTTTGTATAATAAATAAAGCGTAGTTCGTGTTCGCGGGCTCATTCCTTCTTTACACCTGTGTTTCAGGTAGAAAAGAGGTGATGAGATGTTTGATAACATAAAAGATTTATTAGATATTATAATAAAAATAATAACAATACTTTCTTTTATAAAAAAACGCCCGCGTCGCAAGCGTGGACGTCGATACAAAACTAAAAAGTAACGATTGAGCCCGCACAGGACTACGCTGCTATTTTAATAAATCAACAGTAACCAGCCCGTTTCCGGACTACACTACCATTGTACGCAAAACAAAATAAAAAATCAAATAGTCATATAAAAATATGGCTATTTTCTTGGCTTTAATTTTAAGCCCAATTTAGGGCGTTTTTAGGGCTAAAATATTCAATTAAGGAATTAAACCTTTGTAGTTTAAATTCGCAAATTTGATGCGTTTATAGCCTCGTATTAGCGTTTTATAGGTTGAGTTGATTTTGTAATTCGTTGTAAGGTATTAATAAAATATCTAAGATTAGGCATGGTTGATTTTTCTGTTTTTGTTTAATATAATAGTAGCGTGACTCGTTCGTGAGTTCAACGTTTTAAAAAGTTTATTTGTAACGTTTCCCACGCTTCCATCGTGGGAGACGATTTATTATTTCTAAAATCTGGATAATTTTTAATATAACATCCAAGTTTTTAAGTAACAAATCTATCATTTAATCACCTCGTTTCTTCTCGATACTCGAGAGGATTCAAGATGAACCCACGATACGAACCACGCTGATTTAATTATACAATCAGGCTTTTGTTTTTCAATTAAGTTATAGAAATACCTAACTGGGATATTTTGGGGGCCACCTGGGTTAGCCGGGATATGGGGCGATACCCCTCAGCCTCTAGGGGGTGTATGGGGGGGTACCATCCTCAAAGTCAACCACAAACCAACAACAATACAAACAATAACTAACAATAAACCCAACAAACAACCATTGGCATAATAAACAAAAATATTAAAAATCAATAGCTAAAATTCTCTACAAAATTCACTTATTTTATCACAAAAAGTGTTGACTAAAAACCTTTTTTGTAGTAAAATATAACTATACAAAAAAACGGTGAGGTGGTTGATAAATATAGCTTTGAAGGCATTTATGTAAACTAAAACCAATTAAATTAAATTTGTGCATTAGTTATAAATATGTTGCGATGAATAACAAAAAAAGGAGGGATTAAAACGTGAGTAAAGATTATTGTACACTTGAGCTACATATGGATTTAAAAACATACAAGCGCGCTAAAATAGCAGCTGCAATCAGTGAAATCCCTTTTAGAAGATATTGTATCAACGCTATTTCTGAGGATTCTGCGTTTATTGCAGACCCTAAAAAACTAAACTTTTTTGGGGGGGTGGGAAGAAAAAAGAAAGGCGATAAAGATTGCAAGGTTGTTAAAATGCGAG